>ERZ1292640.6-Hain-H43-02um-R1-6-length-237956-cov-9_pt1 | contig 149829 bp, 163 predicted proteins | sample MGYA00564404_ERZ1292640 | MGnify/ENA primary metagenome ERZ1292640 (study PRJEB36523, sample SAMEA6512636) | groundwater metagenome | collected 2019-01-08 | study: AquaDiva: Metagenomics assemblies of 32 groundwater samples
ACAAATGTCTCTCTAGTAAAAACTGTATACAACCCGTTGAAAAATAACACGGGGAGAGGTTAGCTGTTAGATCTTAAAGATTTTCAGCACATTCTTTAGGGCTTTTTCGGCTCTGTCGATGTCTGCTGTTGTATTGTAGAAATAGAAGCTCAGGCGCGCGGTTGCGGGGATTTTGAGGCGCAACATCAATGGTTGGTTGCAATGATGGCCTGAGCGGATGCAAACGCCTTCTTCGTTGAAGATGCTGGCGATGTCGTGTGGATGAATGCCTTGGATTGTGAATGATAAAACAGAACTGCGTTCGGATTTTGGTGGAACGTAAAGTTTGAGTTGCGGGTATTTTGAGAATTTTTGTACGGCGTAGTCGAGGAGTTTTTTGTCGTGTTGTTGAATGTTTTTTAGGCCGATTTTTTGTAGGTAGTCTAAAGCGGCTCCAAACGCTATGACATCAGCAATATTTGGTGTGCCAGCTTCGAAATTCCAAGGAGTGTCATTCCAGGTTGCAGAATTGTCATCGACTGTGCGAACCATGTCTCCGCCAAATAAAAATGGAGGCATTTTTTCTAAGATAGTTTTTTTAACGTAAAGTACTCCGACACCAGTTGGTCCGAGCATTTTGTGGCTTGAAAAAGCAAAAAAGTCGCAGTCCATTTTTTGTAAGTCAGTAGGGGAATGGGCTACGCTTTGGGCGCCATCAACGAGGACGTGAGCTTTAAATTTGCGAGCGTTTTTGATAATGAAATTTAAATCTGGCACTAAACCAGTGACGTTTGAAGTAGCACTGATAGCTACTAATTTTGTCTTACTAGAGAGCAATTTTAGGTAGGCGTCGTAGTCTAAAGAGAGATTTTCCTTAAGCGGAATTATTCTTAATTTAGCATTTTTACGCTGACAAAGTTGCTGCCAGGGAACCAAATTTGAGTGATGTTCAATGGCACTAACAATTATTTCATCGCCGGATTTGATATTTTGCTCGCCCCAGGAATAGGCTACCAGATTGATGCTTTCGGTGGTATTGCGAGTGAAAATTATTTCTTCTGGCGATTTTGAGTTAATAAATTCTGCAGTTTTTTTGCGAGAATTTTCGTAGGCTTGAGTGGCTTCTTCGGACAAAGCGTAAACTCCGCGGTGAATGTTCGCGTTAAAATTCTCATAATAGTTGCTGATGGCTTTAATTACCTGGCGTGGTTTTTGGCTTGTTGAAGCGCTGTCTAGATATACCAAACTCTTATTCTTAATCTTGCGCTTAAAAATCGGAAAGTCCTTTTTGATCGTTTGTGGATTTAGCATATGTGTACTATATCAGATAGGATTTTTTTGGGAAATCCGTATTTGCCGATTTATGGGTTTTATGGTATAATATATGTAGTTTAAAATAAAATTAAAACAAAAATAAAATGGATAATCTTCAAAAAACCCCAGACCAACAGGTTAAACCAATTGTAGAGGCAGTTGGTGAAGGTATTGTAAAAATTGAAAAAAATAGACAGGATTTGATACAGAAAACTAAAGATTATGCTGGTGAAGTTGGTGATTTTTTAGTTAAGGGTTTGGATAAATTAAGTAAGACTCAGGCACTCCAGAAATGGACTAAGCTGGCAAACGAACGATATCCGGACTTTGATATGGAATTAACGCGGGCTTATGATTTTTTTGAATATGTACGTGAAAATCCTTTTTTATTAGAAGAACCGGAGGCTGAGTCTTTAATAACAAAAGTAATTAAAGACAACCAGCATTTAGCCTTAGCTTGTATAAATGACATACCTCAGATTAGTAGTCTTGGATGGGTTAGAAAGCTTGCTCAGGATATTATCGTAAAAGAAGCTAAAAAAGATCCTGAATTGGTATTGGGCACTATTAATCTATATAAAGATCAACCATATGCAGAGAGTTATATTCGCTTGGCTGCAAACATAAAACCTGACTGTGTTTTTGAATTTGCCGGGGATTTTTTGGATCAGCCTTTTGCGGGAGATGTGCTTGAAGATGCGGCAATGAAAGACCCAGGAAGTGCGTTATTGTATGTAGATGAATATGAAGGGGCATCGTTTGGTAGAGTGATAGCCTTGAAGGCCGCACGTAAATTTAAAGAAAATGTTGATCAGATGAAAGTTGAAGATTTCGATAAACTAATGAAAGAAGAAGACTGGTTTAGAAGTGAATATGAAACTATGCAAGAACTTTTGAATCCAGTGAGTTATGTAACACCTGTACCTGTAACACCTGTACCTGTAACACCTAGTAATGAGCCGTAGTAAGTTTTTGAATTTCTTTTGCAAGAATTTCCTGGATTTCTTTGTTGGGGATTTTTGCGAGGTCGCATTCTACAAAGCTTTGGATTAAGAGGTCTTGGGCTTCGCGCTGGTTGATGCCGCGGCTGCCTAAGTAGAATAGAAGTTCGTCGTCGATGTTGCCAACTGTTGCAGCGTGACCGGCTTTTACGTCGTCGGCTTCGATTTCTAAAGAAGGAATTGTGCGGGTTTTGGCGTGAGGTGAAAGCATCAAAGTATGGTGCGCAAGATAGCTGTCGGTGATCTGGGCTTTTGGCTTGATGATGAGGTTTCCGACGTAGTCGACTTCGGAGTGATCAAACATTGCGCAGCGTACAAAATAGTAAGCGTTGTTGCGAGGTTGATGATGATTTGAAAAAGTCTGGAAAGGAAATTTGTGGTTGTTTGTGCCGAGGATTATAGTAATAAAATTTAAGGTAGAATTTTGGCCGTGGAAGTTAAAGTTTAGAACCTTCGGTTCTGCCCAGCCGTTTTTTAAGATAGCAACGAAGGTGATATTGCAGTCGCTGTTGATAGTAATTTGAGAATTTTGCAGCTCGTCGGTGATTATGATTTTGCTAGTATTATCGGGAATTTCAAGAGTTGCAGGAGTTTGACCGATAAACTCGGGAAGTTGGGTGAAGGCAGATTTTTGTGGAGTGTTATGTGTCATTAGTTGGATGATGTGGGATTGTTTAGCAGTGATTTATTGAGTGGTTGATTGTTGACGGATTTTTGTTTTACATTCTGCCGCGTTTCCACAAGGGATGCTATGCTACACGTGAACAGTTTTACAGATGGAGTTTGACCCGTTTGAATTTTGTATCGTAGCGGGTCCACAAGGGATGCTTCGCTATCCCCGGGGAGAGTTTTTCAGACAGTACTTTGTACGATTTCTCCCCCTCTAGGGGAGAGGACGATTAACCTACTGAGCCTGTCATCTCCAATTCTAATAATCTATTTAATTCTATCGCGTATTCCATTGGTAATTGCTTGATGATTGGTTTGGCAAAGCCGTTAACGATTGTGGAGGCGGCTTCTTCGGCGGTTAGACCACGGGTTTGCAGATAAAATAATTGCTCCTCGCCGATTTTTGCGACAGTGGCTTCGTGTGCGAGCGCGACGTTATTTTCTTCAATTTGCATAGTTGGATAAGTATCTGAACGAGAATGTTCATCTAACAAAAGCGCATCGCAGGAAACGTGACACTTGATATTTTTTGCACCTTTATTCACCTTCACTAAACCTCTGTAAGTTGTGCGGCCGCCGTCTTTACTAATAGATTTTGAAACGATTTTTGAGGTCGTATTCGGGGCTGCGTGAATGATTTTTGCGCCGGCGTCCTGGTGCTGATTCTTGCCTGCAAAAGCCAAAGATTGGATTTCGCCTTTCGCACCTTTGCCCATCAAAAATACCGCCGGATATTTCATAGTTAATTTTGAACCTAAGTTACAATCCAGCCAAAACATTTCCGCATTCTCATAAGCAAAAGCACGTTTTGTTACCAGGTTGTAAACGTTTTGAGACCAGTTTTGGATAGTCGTATATTGTACGCGGGCATTTTTTTTCACGATGATTTCTACCACGGCAGAATGTAGGGAATCTGTAGAATAAGTTGGTGCCGTGCAGCCTTCTACATAATGCACTGAAGAATCTTCGTCGGCGATAATTAAGGTGCGTTCGAACTGACCCATGTTTTCGGCGTTGATGCGGAAATAAGCCTGAAGAGGGAGCTCAACATGCACGCCTTTTGGAATGTAAATGAAACTGCCGCCAGACCAAACTGCTGAATTTAATGCGGAAAATTTGTTGTCAGTTGCTGGAATAATTTTGCCGAAATATTCTCTGAAAAGATCAGGATATTTTTGTAGAGCGACGTCGGTGGATTCAAAAATTACGCCTTTTTCTTCTAAACTTTTGTGGAGAGAATGGTAGACAACTTCAGATTCAAATTGAGCTCCTGTACCTGCGAGGAATTTGCGTTCAGCTTCTGGAATTCCCAACTTATCAAAAGTGTCTTTGATCTCAGCTGGAACGGCTTCCCAGGCTGTTTGAATTTTGTCCTGTGGACGAATGTAATAGTGAATATTGTTGAAGTCGATGTCGGTTAATTTGCCACCCCAAGTTGGCATTGGTTTCTTATTAAAAACTTCCAAAGCTTTGAGTCTGTACTCAAGCATCCAGGCTGGTTCTTTTTTGTAATCTGAAATTGACTTAACAATTTCTGGAGTTAAACCCTTGGCGCTTTTTGGACTTTTATACACGGATTTAGTTTCGGTTCTAAAGCCGAATTTATAGTCAGCAAGTGTATCTTTAATGACGTTTTGTGTATTTGCAGGAACTGCCATGTCGATTATTTAATGAACTGTTCGTAACCGGTTTCTTCTAGTTTTAGAGCTAAACTCTTGTCTCCTGACTTGATTATTTTACCACCGTTCATGATATGGATGAAATCCGGTGTGATGTAGTTGAGTAGTCTTTGATAGTGGGTAATCAACAAAACTCCCATTTTTTGCTTTGCGAAAGTTTCGTTAATGCCTTTTGCCACGATTTTTAAAGCATCGATATCCAGTCCAGAATCGATTTCGTCTAGTAGTGCGAATTTTGGCTCAAGTATCGCCATTTGAATAATTTCAGCGCGTTTTTTTTCACCACCAGAAAAGCCCTCGTTCACATAACGTCCAGCAAATTTTTCGTCCATTTTTAAGTCGGCGATTTTTCCTTTTAATAATTTCATAAAGTCTAAAGGTGCTATGCTGGCCTCGTTTTTTGACTTAAGAATCGCATTTTTTGATAGTCTCAAAAAGTTACCCATGGTTACACCGGCAACCTCTAAAGGATGCTGGAAACCAAGGAATAATCCGAGGTGAGCTCTTTGATCTGGTGCTAATTCTAAAATTTCCTGATCATTTAGTTTTACTGAGCCTTTTGTGACTTCATATTTTGGGTGACCCATCAAAACGTTGCATAAAGTACTTTTTCCAGAGCCGTTTTGGCCCATGATAGCGTGGATTTCTCCACTACGAATAGTCAGATTTATGCCTTTCAAAATTTCTATGCCGTTTACTGAGGCGTGTAGATTCTTTATTTCTAATATGTCTGTCATATTTTAAGTTTATCGGACCTATAGAGTATTGGACTAATTTGTCTTTTGCAAGCCTATTTTGGCCCTTTTCTCAAAAAGATTGTAATGCTTTGTGAGGGGCTTTCGTTTACACTGTTTGAAAACTAATTTTTATTTTAACCAACAAAAATATGTGTATCAAAAAAATGCTAACTGCGGGGTTATTGGTCGCCCTGTTGACTACTAGTTATTCTACGACCTTTGCGGAAAGTCCTGCCTATGGTGCTTTTGATGATGTGGATTCGTTTACGCCAAACTTTAAGGCTGTTGAATACCTATTTGATGAGGGTGCTGTGCAGGGTTATGCGGATGGTGAATACAAGCCAACAAACAAGATCACCCGCGCCGAATTCTTAAAAATCGTGATGGAAGCTAAAGACATTTTGCCAGAAGGGGATGGCTGTTTTAAGGATGTAAATGATTGGTCTGAAGGTTATGTTTGTGCAGCTGCAAAAAATGGAATTATAGAAGGTTATGCGGATAAAACTTTTAAGCCAACTAGAACAATAAATTTTGCCGAGGCTAGTAAAATTATTGCAAATACATTGGATTTAACGGTAGCAACCGATGGAGATGATAAAAATTGGTATGAAAAATTTGTGAAAGCTTTGGAGGACAAAAATGCAATTCCCGATACTGTAGCGGCTTTTGATTATCAAGTGACTCGTGGTGAAATGGCAGAAATGGTTTGGAGAATTAAAACAAATCCATCTGGTGTAAGTCACGTAAGTTATAGGGATATTACTAAAAGAGTAAAAGTTGCGGAGACTGGAGGCGCGTTACAAACTTTTGGTTCATGCGTGGAATTGGAAAAACATTTAGAAGAAGTTAGTTCTGAGAAGAATTATGGTAGGGAATATTATTTGATGGAGGAAAAATCCCTTGGTGTTGATGAAGATGATTCTGCTATGCCAGAGGCTACTACTAATTCTACAGGTGCTGCAAAAGAAGAAAGTGAATCTTCTGATAATTCCAGCGATGATTATTCTACTACAAATGTACAGGTAAAAGGCGTGGACGAAGCGGATATTGTAAAAACTGATGGAGAGTACATTTACATGGTAAAAGATGATGCAACAGTAAGAATTGTGAAGGCAGCTCCGGCGAATAATATGAAAGAAATGGATATGTTAACTTTCCAGGAGCAAAATTTTTATCCTACAGATATGTATGTGGATGGAAATCGTTTAGTTGTGCTTGGAAATAGTTATGGTTCTATTTTGGACCAGTATGGCGATGTGGATCCTGAATTCTCAAAAATGAGTTTTGCTCCTTATTCAAATACAAGCCAAATGTATATTTTTGATGTTAGCGATAAGAGCGATATAAAATTATTTAGAAAATTGTCTTTTGAAGGAGATTATACTTCTTCAAGAAAAGTTGATGATGTGGTTTATATGGTTATAAATAAGCCGGATTATAACTACTACTACGATACCCCTACGGCAACGGAAGATGGGCCAGTGCCATTCTATTTTGATTCTGCAACAGGAGACATCAAGGAGATCGTGGGATGTGGCGATGTAAGATATTTCCCAGCTGTTGATACAACTAATTATTTAGTGGTTGCTGGTGTGGATATTACTGAATCTAAAGGAGATATTTCTAAAGAAGTAATTTTGGGCTCAAGTGGCAATATTTATGCTTCAAAAGAAAATTTGTATATTGCTGATCCGGCTCAATCCTGGGATTTTTGGACAGTGAGGGGTGGTATTACTAATGATGAAAAAACCTACATCCACAAATTTAGTTTGGATGAAACTGATATCAAATATGAAGGAAAAGGCGAAGTGCCTGGTCATATTTTGAATCAATTCTCAATGGATGAGAACGACGGCTATTTCAGAATCGCGACAACAAAAGGCGAACTTTGGAGTACGAGCGAACCTTCAACAAACAATTTGTATATTCTAGATAAGGATTTAAAAATGGCAGGTAGTATAGAAGGAATTGCGCCAGGTGAATCTATTTATTCTGTAAGATTTATGGGTGATAGGGCCTATATGGTGACTTTCAAAAAAATTGATCCTTTGTTTGTGATTGATGTTGAGAATCCAAAGGCGCCAAAAATTCTTGGTAAATTAAAAATTCCTGGATATAGCGATTATTTGCATCCATTAGACGAAAATCACATTATTGGTTTTGGTAAGGATGCTGTAGATCCGAGTGAAGAAGAAAGTGAAAATAGTAGTTGGGATTTTGCTTGGTATCAAGGAATGAAGGTGGCAATGTTTGATGTGACTGATGTTGAAAATCCTAAAGAACTTCACAAAGAAATCATTGGTGATCGCGGTACGGATAGTCCACTTTTGTATAATCACAAGGCTTTGATGTTTGATGCTGAAAAAGGAATTATGGCTTTCCCAGTCATGTTAGCTGAAATTCCGGAAGATCAAAAAAATGATGAGGATAGTGCAAGTGCTTATGGAGATCCTGTTTTCCAGGGTGCTTATTTTTACAAGGTTAGCGTGACTGGTGGTTTTGATTTGATGGGTACAGTTACTCATTATGACGATGATGATTTCGATAAGGCTGGATACTATTGGTATGGAAGCAGTGATATCGAAAGAATTTTGTACATCGGAGATTACCTATACACAGTTTCTAAAGCTGTGGTGCAGGCAAATACTTACGATGCTGATTTGAAAGAAGTTGATAGAGTGGAATTGAAATAGAGTTTAGTGGTGTGCGGCTGCGGGTGGATGTGCCCCGTGGCCTTTGCCACCACCTTCATCAAAAGTTATGGCTTTTATAGCTTTTTGCCTGGTCTTTTTGGCAGTTGATTCTACTTTACTAAACCCTTCCTGAACTTTTTCTTTGCTGGAATTCCTGAATTTTTTAAGATATTTAGAAGGTTTGTTTGCAAATATTCTAAGCTTATCTGCAACAAGTAAAGGAACTCTCAATGCTCCTCTCACGAAATCAATAGGCATAGTCGCTACGTTGAGAGCTGCTCCGGCAATGTTGGAAGCGACATCAGTAGTTGTAGTAATTGCACTTTTCGCTAAATTTATTGGAACTTTGACTATTCCTCCAAGTGCATCTAAGGCCGTGCCTAATGCTTGACCTGGGATACTTGCGAGGCTTTTAATTGGTCCTTTCATCCCTTTAAAATCGGCAACGGTGTCCTTGTAGCCTGATTTTACTGAATCCACTACGTCTTGGATTGGTTGAGTGATTGCGGCTTCGCTTGATTTTATAACTTCATCGTTAAATTTTGCGACCCTGGGAGTGTCGTTTAATTTTTTGGCAGCCGCTAGTGGGTTAAAGGTATCACTAAGCTTAAATTTTTCGGATCCGCCGTGTCCGCCTCCATGAGAGTTATTCACAAAAAATCTTTCTTTAAAGGAAATTTTTGCAGAATTTTTAAGAAGACTAGTTGTGGTATTTTTTAGATTCATTTTAGTCTTTAATTATAGCACAGGTAGCCAGTTTTGTATACAGGCCAGTGGTATTCTATCCCCGGGGAGAGTTTTTACAGATTAGAAGTTCTATTCCTTATCTGGGGCAATGTTGTAGTACTCAAACAGATAAGTGCCGAGTTTGCTAAAGGTTTCTGCGGCTGTAGATGAGCCCCACTCGCTTGAACGTGGGTGATCGTATTTGATTAAAACGACAAACTGAGGATCGTCGATTGGTCCGTAGCCGGCAAAAGTACCCAAAGTTGTGCCAACTCCAGATAGAGCGCGGCCGTGTTTGTATGTTTGTGAAGTACCGGTTTTGCCTCCTACGTAATGTCCTGGCACGCTGCCTTTTTTGCCTTCTCCATTCTCAATTACGTAAATCAACATGCTCTTAATTTTTTCTGAAGTTTCCTCTGAAATCACTCTGCGGACTTCTCTTGGTTCGGTTTTTGTAATAATCCCGTTGTCCTGACGGATTTCATCGATGACATATGGTTGCATCAGCACTCCACCGTTTGCGATAGCGCAATAAGCGCTGGCGAGTTGGACCATGGTGACGGTTAAACCCTGGCCAAAGGCGTGCGTAGCCAATTCTGACTCGGTCCAAAATTCGGTTGTGCCGTCGTAGTATTCGATTTTACCAGTTATTTCGCTGTCGAACTCGATGTCAGTGCGATCGAGGAAGCCATATTTCTTGAGGTAACTGTAGAATAAAGCTGGGCCCATTTTTTTGGCCACGAAGGTCATACCGGTGTTTAGAGATTTTGCTAGAACGGTTTTCATATCTATTAAGCCCCAATATTTGTTGGTAGAATTTTTAATTTCGAAATCGAATTCTTGAGAGTATTTATTGAAGTCCACGCCAATTGGTCCAGCATCATTAAAAGTTGTGTTTGGAGTTACGTCGCCGTCATCAATTGCGGCTGACATGGCGATAGGTTTAAAAACGGAGCCAGGCTCATAAGGCCAAGAAACAATTTTATTGTGATAAACTTCTGGGCCGCGCAAGTTGTCGTAACGGTAATAATGGGTGTTGTCGTTTTCGTCTCTTTGCTCAAAAACTAAATAAAAATCGAGGGTCACTGCATTGGTGTAAAATTGGTAAACTCCTTCGTCTTTTGTAGGAAAAAGATTTTTTATTTCATCTGGAGTTAGGCTGACTTCGACTTTTTTAAAAACATCTCCATAGACATTTGGGTCAAAAGTAGGGTAGTGAGCCATGGCGATGATTGCACCAGTTTTTGGATTCATGATGATTGCCTGTCCACTGTCGGCTCTAAAAGCCTTAGTATCTTCTTCGAGAATTTTTTCTAAAGTTAACTGCACAGAACGATCTATTGTAAGGACAATATCGGAGCCGTCGACTGCTGCCTGCAAAGTGCTTTCTCCAACCGTAATTTGACGTCCAATAGAGTCTTTTTTAGTTTGTAATTCCCCGGCAACACCCATTAGTTGAGTGTTAAAAGTGCTTTCTATTCCGTATTGACCAAGGTTTTCATTGTTTACGTAACCAACGATATTGGCGGCCAGTGAGCCCTCTGGATAAAAACGAAAATATTCTTCTTTCATCCCCAAGCCAGTCATCATGTCGGCGGGATCTTCTGCTATCATTTTTTCAATTTCTTTACTTATTTCCGGATCAAGTTTTTTCTTGAGAATCACGTAGCGATTTTCACCTTTCAAAATGCTGGCAAGTTTTTTTTGTGGAATTTCAACGATTGGAGCCAGTTTTTCTGCGGCTAGAGTGGTACTGCTTAATTGTGGCGGATAAACATTTACGTCGTCATCAATGATTTCTACGCCGCCTAAACCGAGGGCTTTGATTTCATTGATTTTTGCAGGTTCGAGATTGTTTGCGAGAATAATTTTTGGACGTTGTCGTTCACTGATTTTTGTTAAAAATTCCTGATTAAATTTGTTTTTTAATTCTTCATCAGAAAGTGGAGTGAGAATTTTGGCTTTTTCTTCTTCGGTAGTTTCGGCTGGTAAATTACGACTGAGTTTTTGTAGACGCTCATTGTCGGTGGCGCGTTCTTCTTCTATATCAAAAATTAAAGGAGCAACTTTGTCGCGAATATAAAGTGGATCTTTGATGATTGCCGGATCCGCAAATAAAAGGTTTAAAGTTGTGTTTGTAGCGAGTGCAAATTCTTCTTCGGAATGGCTGTCTTTGATAATAATTTCGCCTCTTTGCGCAGGAAGTTTGAGGTAACCATGCTGTTCACGAGTGGCAACTTCTTGATAGTGAGCGTGCGCCATGATCTGTAATTGAAACAGACGAATAAAAATGATGGCAGTTACAAGTGAACTTCCAATAATAAAAAAGCTTGTTTTGTTGAGAGAAACTTTTGGTCTGAGATGTCTGAATTGTCGCATGGTGAGCCTGATTATAGCCGAAAAATTTGGTTTGGAAAATAGTATGCTATAATTTTGCTCGTCTATATTTTTTACAGATAATAAAATTCATATATGTTTAGAAAAACTACTTTCCAGAATGGTTTGAGATTGGTAACAGAAAAAATTGAAGGAACTAAAGCGGTGACTGTGCTTGTTTTAGTTGGTGCAGGTAGTCGATATGAGACTCAGGAGATTAGGGGAATTTCGCACTTTTTGGAGCATATGTTTTTTAAGGGAGCGGAGCGATTTTTGGACACAAAACAGGTTTCTGAGGCGATTGATTCTGTAGGTGGGGAATTTAATGCTTTTACAGGTAAGGAATATGCTGGTTATTACGTGAAAGTTGCCAGCGAAAATTTGGTTGTAGCTTGTGATGTACTTGGGGATATGTTGATAAATTCTAAATTCAAACAGGAAGAAATTGAAAAAGAAAGAGGTGTGATTTTGGAAGAATATAATATGTATCAGGACACGCCGATGTATCAGATTGGTTGGAATTTTGAACAATTGGTTTTTGGTGAACAGCCTTTAGGATGGGACCAAATCGGTACTAAAGAATTGATTAAGAGTGTGATGCATGATGACTTTGTTGCGTACAAACGTAAGTTATACACGCCGGATAATACTGTGATTGCGATTGCTGGAAATGTTGAGCACAAAGAGGCCGTTGCTATGGTGGAAAAATATTTTAAAATGGATGCGGATGTTGGGACAAAGGCGTTTGAATTCTTGCCAATAGATAAGGGTGTTGAAGGCGGGCGGGTTTATTTGAAAGAAAAAAAGACTGAGCAGGCGCATATTGCAGTTGGTTTTCCAGGATATTCTGAGACGCATAAAGATCATTGGGCTTTGAAATTGTTGTCTGTGATTTTGGGTGGAAACATGAGTAGTAGAATGTTTTTGGGCGTTCGTGAAGCCAAGGGGCTTTCTTACTATATTCACACATCTACAGATAACTATATGGATGGGGGAATTATTGTGACGAATGCAGGTGTGGATTTGACTCGTATAGATGAAGCGATTACGGGTGTGATTGCGGAATATCGCGGCATTTTAGACGGGGGTGTGCCGGAGGCGGAATTGGCTAAGGCTAAAGCTTACTTGAAGGGTAAGATGGTTTTGAATTTGGAGGATAGCGAGGAGTTTGCGCATTTGTTGGCGAAATATGAATTGTTACATGGCCAGGCGCGTGATCCTGAGGAAATTATTAAGTTGTTGGATGCGGTTAAAGTTGAGGATGTGATGCGTGTGGCTGCGGATTTGTTTGTGGCTGATAAGATGAAAGTGGCGGTGATTGGGCCTTACGGTGATGAAGAGAGGTTTAGGGCGTTGTTGAAATTTTAGTACGTTATCTCTACATAGGGGCCGTGCCCCCCGAATCGCCAGTGTGCAGGGGTAATCCCCGGGGATTTTTTGTGCGTGTAGAATTTACGGTGTGCTGATTTTTGGGCGTGGGATTTTTAAAAAATGCACGTTTGTTTGCCAAACTATTTTGGAGTTGACGTGAAATTTGTTGTGTAGCTTTGGTGGTTTTTTGGTTGCGGCGTGGGTTTGATTTTGGTTTTTGATTTTTTGGTCGTTACGGTTGGATTTTGGAGTCTTTAGGCTTAGTTTTTGTGGAAATTTTGCTGGTTAATTTGCTGGTTTTGTTTTGCGCGTCGTGTCAATGTCGCATAACGGACATTTACGGCTACAGTTAGCCATCTTTGTCTTGTTTTTAGTTGCGGTTCATGATATCTTTTTGATTCAAAATACTAACAAAAATATATGCAAAATCTTTGTGAAGTTAAACAACAATTAGGCAATCGAAATTCCGACAAGTTGCTCCACCGGAAATTCGTAAAGTTTGGCAATGACCGAAGAAAATTAACTAACGAGCTTTTAGTGATTCTGCCGGAAATTTTTGCGCGACGAATTTACAAAAAATATGCTTCTTCAATTGAAGAATATGCGGCTAAGTTTGGAGGGCTGACCGAAAGTGTAGTGAGAAAAAGGTTGAGGTTGGAAAAACACCTGGAGGATAATAAGCCGATGTTGCGCGAGGCAATCAGATCAGAAGGCATCAACAAAGTGGCAATTATGGCCAGTTTAGTAAATCAGGAGAATGAGGAAGCGATGGTCGACAAGATCAGAAATATGAGTAAACCGGCTTTGCAGGAATTAGCGAAGGAGCTGCGGGCGAAGGGGCGACGAGAGGAGTGTGCAGATGGAATAACGATGGGGATGTTTGAGAAAATAGAAATTGTGGCTAACGGCACGGCTTGCCAAGCGGTACCTGCAAAACTAACCATTGAACTTGATGCAGAGATGACTTTTATGTTCCTTAAAATCAAAAAAGAGGTTGGAAAAACGATGAGCAACAGAGAGGTAATGACCAAGATTTTGCAGATTATGAATGAGAATTTGAAAGGAATTAAGAAGATTGTGATAAAGAAGGAGGCTGAAAAAGAAAAAGTAGATTGTATCAAAAATTGTGGCACTACATCTGTAAAAGCTCTCCCCGGGGATAGCTTTTTAGAGGAAAAAGCGGACAGCGAAACACAACTTTTGGATAGAAAAGCATATAGTAACAAAAATGAGATCGACGAACAATTTGAAGAAGCCAAGGCAAAAAGCAGATACATTCCGGCCAAAAACAGAAAAGCTGCACTGCAAAAAACTAAGAATCATTGCGCATATCCACATTGCAACAGACCGCCGGAGGTTTTTCATCATGCGGAGCGTTTTGCAGAGAGCCATTCTCATAAATCCATACAACCACTTTGCAAAATCCACCACGAATTTGCGCATAACGGAGTGATTGCGAATGAAATGGCAGAGACGAAAAAGTGGGAATTGAGGATCGGAAGTGGCAGAGAGATGCAAAAAATTGATGAATTATACCGAGTTTATAGGCGAATTTAAGGGGAGATTGGACGTGCGAGTACTGCCCGTGGTTACATTGATCCGGTTTGTGTGCTTGAAATAAAGCTCAAAATCTGCTATAATTATTTGAAATAAAAATAAAAAACATGGAATTTTTAAAAGAACTTAGACAATTCAAAAAAATAGATTTAGCCAGTTTTAAACAGCAGAGGTGGATATTTCAGCAAGGTCCGAATTCTTCTCAGCCTCAGGTGCAGGCTCCGGAAATTCAGGCGTCGGGCGTGGGAGACCCAGTAGGTGTGAGTCTAGTCGGCTCAACGGCAGCTAAGCCTGAGGTTGCAGCCGCAGCTGAAGTTAAAAAAGCTGAAGAAAAAGCTAAAGAAGAAGTAAAAACTGAAACCGATTTGACTACATTCAAGGCTTCAATGGATATTAAGGAGTTACAAAAAACCATGCAGGAAAAGGCAAAAAATGAGAGTGAAAGGTTTTTTAATGCAGTTAGTCTGGATGAAAAAGATCCCGTGTCCTTAACTGCCGTGGGTGGGGACTTTAAGAGTTTGGGATTTAAACAATCTATTCAGGATAGGTTAAAACCGTTGTTGAATGCTAAAAAAGAGCTAGCTACCGCAACTGAAATTCTAAATAACGCTTTTGGTACAAAGCTCAATGATGAGGGATTGGCTGATTTCATGAGTGCGATTTATGCAAATGATATCGCTAATCGTATTGCAGAGAATTTTAAAAGAGAATGTCATTACAGAAATGAAGAATTTCTCAAGAGTGAGGATGCTGAAAAAGTGAAAAACTGTGAGTTTGCCGTCAGGATTGAGTTGAAAGGTAAGACTGATCCGGAGGTTAGTTTCAAGAATAATAAAGACTACGAGGCAGTGTACAAAAAATTTTTAGATGAGAATAAAACTGCGAAAGTTCCAGAAAAAAAAGTTGATGCTTCGACTGGAAAAGCCTTTAGAGAAAAATGCAAATTTGGTGCTGGAGTTTTGGTTGCTATGGGATTTGTAAAGCAATATACAATTAACGATTTAGATCCAGATGATCCTACTATGCTAACTAAGCTGAGTAAGGAAAAGGCGGAGATGCTTACTAATGAGTCTTTTGCGGAAGCATTGGATGGTCGTGGCAGTCTTTTTGCTGGTCCATTTATTTGGTTGTTTGGTGGAGCGTCTTTTTTGTCTGATGGCGGCAAGGGGTTAGCGGATTTAATTGCTCAGGGTGGAGAAGGCGTTGTAGCTACTGTTAATCAGATGAAGACAGCGGTTGCAAAAATCCCATTGTTTAAGGGTGCCCCAAGTAAAGATGAGGTGGCGGCTGATGATGCGACAAAAAAAGTTATGGAATCAGCTAAACCTTATAGCGGCAAGGAATTCGCTGCATTTTTGAATTCTGACAAGACGCTTGGAAAAGAAGGTCTGAAATTAACTACAGCTAATGAAATTATAAAAATTGATCCAGCTAAACAAAACGCTGTTTTGAAGTTAACTCTTGATAGTGGTGGCGAGTTGATTATTCCAAAGGATGCGGATGTTTCAAAATTGGAAATTAATCAGGCCAGGGTTTCTGCGGCTGAGTTGCCTAAGTCATATACTGCCGCAAATAGTTATGGATTTTTAGAAATTAAAGGTACTTTGCCGAGTGGCACTGTCATTATGCCGGATCCAAATGGTAAGGTTTATATGGAGTTGGATCAAACGGGGTAGTTTAGGCTACATTACGGCAAAATTTCAACTTGTTTAAGAGGGGACCCTGATCTAAAATACTGGGGCTTTTTAGGTATTTTTTAATCTTTTATATATGGAAAGAACATTAGTTTTAATTAAGCCAGATGCGGTACAACGCGGATTGGTTGGAGAAATTACTACACGTTTTGAAAAAAAGGGTCTTAAAATGGTTGGAATGAAGATGATGGCTTTAAATGAGGTTGTTTTACGTGAACATTATGCGCATATCGCAGAAAAACCTTTCTTTCCTGGAGTTGCTAAATTTATGCAGAGCACGCCAGTTGTGGCTATGTGCTGGGAAGGTTTGGATGTTGTGAATACAGTGCGTAAAATTACTGGTATTACTAAAGCTCGTGAAGCTGAAGCTGGTTCAATCAGAGGAGATTTTGCGATGAGTGTTTCTTGCAACGTAATTCATGCTTCTGACACAGTAGAGAATGCTGAAAAGGAAGTTAAAAGATTTTTCATGGAAGATGAAATTTACGGCTACGACAAGACAGAATTCATGCATGTATACGGAGAAGACGAGAGATAATTTTCTTTAAAAGCTTAAATGAAAGACGTTAAGGACTTAATTAAAAAAGCCGCACAAATCAGGCTGGATACTTTAATTGCCATGTCAAAAGCTGGCAAGGGTTGTACCGGTAGCTGTATGTCTGTGCTCGAGATTTTGACTTCTTTGTACTATGGAGAGTTGGCTTTGCGCCCTCTGATGAACTTTGATTCTCAAAAGCCGGGTTGGGATGGTCAGGATTATATGGTTTTGTCCAAGGGACATGCGGCTCCAACTTTGTATTCTATTCTTGCCGATTTGGGATTTTTTGATAAATCAGAATTGGATTATTTTGGGCAGAAAGGAAGTATGTTGAGTTTAAAGCCTAATTCTAAAATTCCTGGAGTTTGTGCGTCGATTAGCTCTCATGGTAGCGGTTTATCCGTGGCTGTGGGAATGGCTTTGGCTTTAAAAATGGATAAATTGCAGAATAAAGTTTTTGCGGTTTTGGGTGATGGAGAATTGCAGGAAGGTCAGGTCTGGGAAGCGGCGATGAGTGCGAGTCATTACAAATTGAATAATCTCATTGCGGTGGTGGATAATAATGGTGTGCAGTCTAATAATTTGCTGTCTGGAGTGATGAATGTGGCGCCAATTCAGGAGAAATTTGAGGCGTTTGGGTGGCAGGTGATTAAGGTCCTAGATGGTCACGATTTTGAAGAATTATTTAGTGCCTTTGAAAGGGCGTTTACGGTGATTCGTAAACCGGTTTGTATTTGGTGTAAAACCGTATCTGGTAAAGGTGTGGATTTTGCTGAAGGAAAGCCAAATTATCAAGGTGTGACGTTGAGTTCTGGAGAATTGGAATCGGTAATTTCTAAACTTAAAAACCTGGTTTAATATGTTATTACAGTTGGCTAAAAAATATAAGAATGTAGTGGTGTTGAGCTGTGGTTTTAACAGCCATAATTATTGCCAGAATTTTGCGAAATTTTTTCCAGAGAGATATTTTTCTTTTGGTTTTACGGAATCTAATACCGCTTCGGTGGCGGCTGGATTTGCTCTGAGAGGTAAATTGCCGATTATTATTGCGGATAATGAATTTATAGAACGTGCCTGGTCACAGATTAAAAATGACATCTGTGAGCCATATTTGAATGTGAAAATTTTATGCTGTGATGGTATGGGCGAGGGGCTTAATTCTGAATTATTGAAATTTTTGCCTAATTTAAAAGTGCAGCAAGTTGCACAGTGGGATGAAAGTTTGATGGACGAATACGGCCCGGCTTGTTATTCTATTTGTGATGGCTAAGTATCCAATTAAAATTTTTTCAGGAAGTTCTCATCCGGAGCTGGCAAAAGAAATTGCTAAGGCTTTGGGGTTGCCCCTTGCAGAAATGACAAATTCGCGCTTTGCCTGTGGTGAAATTTATGCAAAGCCAGCGGAAAGTGTGCGTGGTACAGATGTTTATGTTGTGCAAACTGCTTCAAATAATGTGAACGAGGATTTGATGGAATTATTTATTATTTTGGATAGTTTAAAACGTTCTTTTGCTGAGAGAATTCACGTAATTATGCCGCACTACGCTTATGCGAGACAGGATAGAGTGGCGACTCCGCGTGAGCCGATTTCTGCAAAATTAGTAGCGGATTTAATGTCTGCCGCGGGCGCTGATCATCTTGTGACAATGAAATTACATAGCGATCAGGAACAGGGTTTTTTTAACTTCCCAGTGGACAATGTGAATACAGAAAAATTCTTTGCTACTTATTTTAAAGCTAAAAAAATTAAAGACTTAGTGGTGGTTTCTCCAGATGCTGGTGGCGCGAAAGATGCCAAGAAGTTTGCGGATTTACTTGGTGCAAATTTGGCAATTATTCACAAGACTCGTCCTTCTCATAACAAAGCTGAGGTGATGCACGTGGTTGGTGAAGTGGATGGTAAAACTTGTTTGATTTATGACGATATGATCGATACGGGAGGAAGTGTGACTGCGGCTTTGGCGGCTTTGAGGGCGCGTGGAGCCAAAAAAGATGTTTATCTGTGTGCGACGCATGCGGTGTTTAGTGATCCGGCTACTGAGAGATTTAAGGCTGCTGGATTCAAGGAAGTGGTGGTTTCAAATTCGATTCCAATTCCAAAGGAGAAACAATTTAAAGGTTTGAAAATTTTGTCCGTTGCTCCTCTTCTCGCAAAAATTATCGAGAGTGTGCACGAGGCAAAATCTGTTACTGACGCAATTACTTATTAATCAAAAATTATGTTGGAAGATAATAAAAAAGTAGTTTTTTTGGGAGGTGATCATGCCGGTTTTAAGTCAAAAGTAGAACTTTTAGCATATTTGAAAGCTGAAGGTTATGATGCGGTGGATTTGGGTGTTTTTAATGAAGATCCTGCTGATTATCCGGATATTGCTCGTGAGGTTGGAGAAAAAGTGCAGGAACATCCTGAAGCAAAGGGAATTTTGATTTGTGGAAGTGGAATTGGTATGTCTATTGCGGCAAATAAATTGCGTGGAATTAGAGCGGTAGTCGCTAATGATGAGAATATGGCTGAGTTGTCTAGACAGCATAATGATGCGAATATTTTGACTATGGGTGGACGAATTATTTCTGTGGATGAGATGAAAAAAATTGTTGTTAAATTTTTGACTACAGAGTTTGAAAAAAATGAAGAAAGACGTGTGCGTAGAGTGGATAAATTGAATAATATGTAATTTGTTTTGACGATGAAAGTACAGATTGCGCCTTCAATTTTGTCTGCTGATTTTGGTAAGTTGAATGAAGAAATGGCTGAGCTTGAGCCGTTTTGTGAGCTTTTTCACGTGGATGTTATGGACGGACATTTTGTGCCTAATATTACTATTGGGGCGCCGGTTGTTAGTTGTTTGAATACTCGGTTGCCTTTGGATGTGCATTTGATGATTGAGAATCCGGAAAAATATGTGGAAGATTTCGTGAAGGCGGGGAGTGATAGGATTATTGTGCACAGTGAGGCTTGCAAGGATTTGCGTGGAGTTTTGCAGTTGATCGCAAAGTTGGGTGCGAAGCCGGCGGTTAGTATTAAGCCAAAGACGCCAGTTAGTGATATTGCTGATGTTTTGGATATTGTGGATGAGGTTTTGGTAATGACGGTTGAGCCTGGCTTTGGCGGTCAGTCTTTTATGCCTGATATGGTTGCAAAAATTGGAGAATTAAAAGCGCTTGGTTTTAAAGGTGATATTGGTATAGATGGTGGTGTTAATGCAGAGACAGCTAAGGTTTGTCGTGACGCTGGGGCCACTGTTTTGGTGGCTGGTAACTATATTTTTGCTGCGGATGACTTGGACGGCAGGATTGAGAGAATAAAGAGCCTACGCTAATGTTTACATACTTCATACAGTTTGGGATTGTGGCTTCGGTTTTGGCTTGTGCGAGTTTTTATTTTGTGGGAATTATACGAGGAAAGGTGCAGCCGGTTTTGGCGACCTGGTTGTTGTTTTTATTTGGTACTGTATTGAGTATTTTGACTAATTTTGCAGAAACTGGTTGGGATGGATTGATGGCGAATTCTTTTAATCTGATAGATACATTTGCAGTAATGTTTTTGTTTTGTGTAATGCTTCTGAGAAAGAATGTTAGAAAAACTTTCACTGCTTTTGAAAAGTATTGTATTGGTGCGGTGGTTTTGGTTTTTGCTGGCTGGATTTTTAGTGGGGAGAATGTGGTTGCGCACCTTGCGATTCAAGTGATTTTTACAATTGCCTATTTACCTACTTTTGCTCATATGTGGCAGGCAAAGAGTAATACAGAATCTTTGCCGATGTGGTGTTTTGCATGTTTGGCTCCTGTTTTTGGGCTTGTTGAACCTTTGAGAAGCGGAGCATTTTTACCTCTTGTTTACAATCTGCGTACGGTAATTTCTACTTTTTTGGTTATTTTGTTGATTTTGAGAATCAAATATCGAACTAAATAGGTCATCCGTATTTTAACGATTTGTCTCCATTTTGCTGGCATTTTGACGTAAATTTGGAGACAGAATATAAAAACCGTGAGGCTCTAGCGGGTGCTTGACTAAGTGCTAATCCATGGTACTTTTGAAGAAATGGCTGAATATACATTAAAACACGGAGAAAGTTCACGTGAATTGTGGGCTGGAGTATCAAAATTGCGTGATGCTAAAGCAGAGGCTTCGTTGTTGTCGGCGCCAGAGTTGGCTGATCTTAGAATTGCTGTCGCGCATCGTGCTATGTCAGTCGCGGAGTGTAATATTTCCACTTTTAGTGCTGATTTTAATGGAGGTATGCAGTTAAGTAGTTTGATTAATAATACTGATGATTTGGGTGTTTGGAGAGAAAGAATAACTACATCTACACATTTTGTACGAGGTGAAGATGGTTATCGTTTTTATCATGGGTTGCATATCAATCCCGCAACAGAACAAATTACTGATGGTGGATTTTCTTATAAAAATAAATTAGATTCAAAAGGTGTCATTCCTGGAGAGTTGATACCCGTGGAAGAATATGTGAGATTCCCTGGAGGATGCTATGAGGTAAGAGATTTTCTGAATCACAGAGTTTTTAGGGCTTTACTTGGGGATGATGATTCACGAATTAAACAATATGGAGATATTTTAACAGTTCTTTCTCATGGGCGATTAGCTTCTCCTGGTAGGGAGAGCATTTGGTGTCCGCAAGAATTGCCGGTTGATTATGGAAGAGCTTGGGCTTTAGGTATGCAGGCTGATTCAGCTTATCCGCCAAATAACACCACCCGTAATCACTGGGGGATTGTAAAGTCTAAATGGTGCGCCCGACAAGAGTCGAACTTGTGACCTTTGGCTCCGCAAGCCAACGCTCTATCCATCTGAGCTACGGGCGCATTTGTAGCGAGATTTTAAATGAAAAGCCTCTCATTGACAAGGTGTAGTTATGGTTGTGGACTTTAAGACAGGTTTATCAGCAAGAGATGTTAAACTCTCCCCGGGGAGAGTTTTTACAGATCTGAAGATATGAGTTTGATGAAAATTGATAGTGATTTAACCAATCGTCTTAAAAATCTCTATAGTTTTTTTGTGGATTTTGCCGTTAGTGGCGAGAATGTCGGCGCCGAAGAGGTCGAGTTGGTTGCCGTTTATGTCTGTAACTTTGCCGCCGGCTTCTGCAACTATTAAAGATCCGGCTGCGATGTCCCAAGGTTTTAAGCCAAATTCCCAGTGGCCTTCAAAACGTCCGCAAGCCACATAAGCCAAATCCAAAGCCGCAGAACCAAGTCTGCGAATAGCCTGGCACTGTTTCATCATGGTCAAAAAGTATGGCATGTTTAGTTTTTGATTTACAGGTGGAAAACCAGTTACAAATAAGGATTTTTCTACCTTACCAGTAGGAGAAACTGAGATTTTTTTGCCATTTAAATAAGCACCTTTGCCTTTTTGTGCGTAAAAAGTTTCGTTTAAGGCTGGTGCGTGTACAATTCCGAAAATTATTTCTGCACTTAGGTAGTCAAAATTTTTGGAACTTTCCGCTTTTTTAATTTCACAAAGAGCAATTGAAACAGAATACAAAGGCAGACCGTGGGCAAAGTTTGTAGTACCGTCCAAAGGGTCGATTATCCAGAGGTAATCCGCATTTTTATATTCTTCACTAAACTTACCATCACTTGATTCCTCTGCGATGATGGCATGGTCTGGAAAAGCTGATTTTATAGTTTTTATGATAAAGGCTTCTGAGGCTTTGTCGGCGTTTGTCACTAAATTATTTAGAGATTTTTCTTTGATCGTGAGTGTTTTTTTTGCGTTTTTAAGAATAATTTTGCCGGCACCTTCTGCTAGTTTTAAACCAAAATCGAGGAATTTCATGTGTCAAATTATAGCTTCTTCCAAAAATAAAGCCAATTTGGTTGCCTCTGGTTGCTACTTGATATCTTGTGTGATAGAATCCTCCGGCTATGAGTAAATTCGTTTTAAAATCAGAAATGGAGCCGAAAGGTGATCAGCCCCAGGCCATTAAAAAGCTTGTGGAAGGCGTAAACAAAGGGCAGAGGTTTCAAACTTTGCTTGGCGCCACCGGTACCGGTAAGACTTTTACGATGGCAAAAGTGGTGGAGGAACTTCAAAAACCCACACTTGTACTTGCGCACAACAAAACTTTGGCGGCCCAGCTTTGTAGCGAGTTCCAGGAGTTTTTTCCAAATAATGCAATTAGTTATTTCGTTTCTTATTACGATTATTATCAGCCGGAAGCTTATCTACCTTCCACCGACACTTATATAGAAAAAGATTCTTCAATCAACGAAGAAATTGATAAATTCCGTCATGCCGCAACTGCCAATTTGCTGACACGCAAAGATGTGTTGATTGTGGCTTCTGTATCATGTATTTATGGATTGGGTTCAGTTGAGGATTATAACCTTTTGGCACGTAAAATTACGGTTGGCGAGAGTATTCCCCGCGATAAACTTCTTAGACAGTTAACTGAAATGCAGTACACGAGATCAGCGATGGATTTCAAAAATAGTATGTTTCATGTGCTTGGTGATACTGTGGAAATTTTTCCTCCAGATAGAGATACGGTTTTTAGAGTAGAATTTTTTGGTGATGAAATTGAAACGATTTCAGAAGTAGATTCGTTTACCGGTGAGTTGATTCATGAACTTGATAACATCACGATTTTCCCGGCGAAACATTCCGTGACAACAAAAGATAAGATTGAGAGAGCAACTGCGGAGATTCGCAAAGATATGGAAATTCGTTATAGTGAGATGTTAAAAATGGGCAGGTTAGTTGAAGCGGAAAGAATTAAAACTCGTACGGAATATGATCTAGAAATTCTCCAGGAAACTGGTTATTGCTCAGGTATTGAGAATTACACACGTTATTTGAATGGGGCTTTGCCTGGTGCGCAACCCTGTACTTTGTTGGATTATTTTCCGGATGATTTCTTGATGATTATTGATGAATCACATATGTCTGTGCCTCAAATTGGAGGTATGCATAATGGTAATTTTTCAAGAAAGGCGACCTTGGTGGAGCATGGTTTTAGGCTTCCTTCTGCGCAAGATAACAGGCCTTTAAGGTTTGACGAATTTGAGCAGTATATGAAAAATACGATTTTTGTTTCTGCAACGCCGGCGGCTTACGAGATGAAAAATACGCCACCGGAGGCAATTGTTGAACAGGTGGTGCGCCCAACTGGGCTTGTGGATCCGACAATTGACGTGCGACCGATCGAAGGGCAGATTAAAGATTTGATTAGTGAAATTGGTAAACGTACGGCAGTTGGCGAGAGAGTTTTGATTACAACTTTGACTAAGCGTTCAGCGGAAGATCTGACGGAATTTTTGGCGGATGCGGACATAAGAGTGAAATATTTACATTCTGATATTGATACTTTGGAGAGAATTGAAATTTTGCGTGATTTGAGATTGGGTAAATTTGATGTGTTGGTGGGTATTAACTTGCTGCGTGAAGGTTTGGATTTGCCGGAGGTGAGTTTGGTGGCGATTTTGGATGCTGATAAGGAAGGTTTCTTGCGAAGTTCAAGCGCTTTGATTCAAACTATTGGTCGTTGTGCCCGTAACGTAAATGGTGCTGTAATTATGTATGCAAACAAGATGACTGATGCCATGAAAAAGGCGATTGGTGAGACCGATAGACGCAGGGCAAAACAGGTTGCTCATAATCTTGAACATGGTATCACTCCTGAAACCATCAAAAAAGCTGTGCGTGATATCAGTCAATTAGCTGGTAAGAAAAAAGACAAAGGCGGAGACAGCAGAATGGACATTAAGAAAATTCCAAAAGATGAAATGAAGAGATTAATAGAAGTTTTGGAAGGCAAAATGGACTTTGCTAGTCAGAATCTTCAGTTTGAGAAAGCTGCTGAACTTAGAGACGAGATTGAGAATCTACGAGAGGAGTTTGGGATGTAGGGTTTTTAGTAGGGAGGGTTCCACTTAACCGAATTTTTTGCCTGTGCTTCCATTATCCTTTTGTGGAAGGCATTTAGTACATCTTCTAAGGTTGTTCTGTCAGGTATTTCTATGCTTGGAGAGTAAATTTCCTCTGGACTGCCGTCAAGGGGTGCAGGTAGATAAATTGGTCTTAAATGAGGTTGGCCTTTAATTGATCTTTCTAGATGAGATCCTGATCTCAAATCTGTCGCTCTAGTTAGATCAAATGTGGTTGGTCTTATTTGGATGGTTTCGGTAATACTCTCCAGTGGTTTTTTATTTCTCCAGTCGTCCCACCAACCATTTTTGATTGTCCATTGTGTAATTAATCTGATGACTTCTTCTGGTGTTTCTGGCTCTGGTCTTTTGATTGATTGAGTTCTATCGAATGTATAGTTTTCTGGGTAGGTTGTATATGGTATAGCTCGTACATGAGTATATCCACCCCTCATTCTCCCTTCTCCCTGGTGTCTTACTCCAGTTTCAATTTTTCCTGATGACTGCATGAGTTCTTGCGCTGCATGAGATTTCATGGCATGAGGATTTCTAGAATCTTTGTCATAATGGTATCCACTTCTAGTTGCAAGCAGGCTGCGTTCTCCGCGCCATTTTGGTATGGTTGGATCTAATAACCTACTCGCAACTTTTTGAGCCTCATCGTCAGCATCGCCTATTTCACGCAAAAGAGACTTAATACCTGGAGGTAGTCCTGGAATTGATTCTTCTAATCTTTGTGGCGTTTCGCTCATTTAGTTTTCTAATCGACTTTAGCGTCTGGATTTATAGTTTCTTTTAATCCCTTTCTGCCTTCGTGATCTGGGCCAATATACCAAGTCACGGCTTTTGGTTCTGATGTGAAACTAGCTTTTCTTAGGAGTCTGTCTTTTGCTGCTACTACTTCTGTATCCGTGGTTAATTTTTCATAGTCTTCGGGTGCGCAATTTTCTTCCGCCCACTTATTTTTAGGCGTCAAAATGGTTGAAAAATTGAGATCGTTTAGTTTTTCACGCATGCAGGTCAAGCTGTCGACTTCTTGCGTTAAAAGACCAGTTGTACCTGGACCCCTGAGATCATCGAGTTGATAATTGTTTTGTGATTTTACGTCTGTTCTTGGTTCATCGTTGAAGCCTGTGGTTTTGCCATATATAAAAGTGCCAGTAGTAAGACTTAGTGTTAAGGCTAAAACTCGGGCTAGTTTGCTTCTCGTGAGTCTGCTAATCAAAGAATTTGATTCAGAAACCTCTGTATCTGGGTCAGTATCACGTTCTGATTCTTCTGTTGTGTCTGCGTCAATGAGATCTACTCCCTGGTATGTGTAGCGTATTGTTCGTGGGTTGTATGCTTCTGCTGGCATGGGTAAGTCTTAAAAGAGTTTATCTTAAAGCTATTCCGGTGTTTTTGTCAAGATGCTCTTTGCAGGGGATATTAGTCTTCATGGAGGGGTTGTTTTAAAATTTTTGTAAGGGTGAGGAGGTAAGGGGCCACTACGAGCGATTTGTAGGGCTGTTTGTGTTTCTTCCAGTGTGCTTGTTGTTCTCCTTAACCTATCTCTTACTTCTCTAAGTTCAGCCTCTAATTCGCTGATTCTTGCTTCTGCAAAAACTAGGTTTGTTCTTAGTTGGGCATTGACTTCTTGAATTGAAGGTTCAGCTGGAGCGGTTTTTGGGGTCTCGGTTTTTTGTACTGATAATTTTTTTGTGAGGAGGTATGTAAGGTCTTTGCCTTGACCAACTTGTGTATTAATACCAATTTTGTCTAATTCATTGATAACTTCGGCTATTTTGTTTTGCAAAACTGCTACTGTTGTACCTAAGGCTGTGGCGATTTCACCTAAAGTTACCGCTCTACCTACTGTAGATGCGGTGGCTATGGCTTTGGCAATTTCAAATCTCATTCTATTCCTGCCAAATGCCTCTAAACCTGCAGAGTTAATGGTGTCCAAAAAATTTGGAGTTTCTTCTGGCTGTATAGTTGTATCTAATCCTTTCATGGTTGTTTAGTGCTAGCCAAGTAGTCTTTCAACTTCTGGCCAGTTGACTACGTTCCACCAAGCCTTGATGTAGTCTGGACGGCGGTTTTGATAGTTCAAATAGTAAGCATGTTCCCAAACGTCCAAGCCCAAAATTGGCTTTAAGCCTTCACTGATGGGATTATCCTGGTTTGCGGTAGAAGTTAGTGCGAGTTCACCATTCTTGTCTACAGAAAGCCAAGTCCAGCCGCTACCAAATCTGCCAACGGCAGCCGCAGCAAATTCTTCAGTGAATTTTTCAAAACTTCCAAATTTTGCATTGATCATTTCTGCAACTTTACCTGTTGGCACGCCGCTCATGCCTGGAGCCATGATTGTCCAGAAAAAAGAGTGATTGTAGTGACCACCACCGTTATTTCTAACAACAGCTCTGATATCCTCCGGCACGCTATTTAAATCTTTTAATAAATCTTCCAAAGGTTTTGATTCTAATTCTGGATGTTTTGCCAAAGCAGCATTCAGCTTATCAATATATGCTTGGTGATGTTTGGTATGGTGAATTTCCATAGTTTTAGCATCTACATGCGGTTCGAGCGCATCATATGCATAAGGAAGTTGGGGAAGTGTATGTGCCATAAATTAATTTGGTTAAATTTTTTGAAGTCATTTTGTAATCTAGCACTACTGAAGGGATTTATCAAAAAACTTGCAAAAAAATGAGAATGAGTTACTATGTGAACGGTCGTAGATACTGAATGCGAACATTACGAGCTACAAGATTTAAGCCGTAGATAATGAAAAGAAGCGTTTGGTGCGAACCATTAAGTTAACTCTCCCCTCGGAGGGTCTTTTTTTTGTCCTTTTTTTGATTAGCTTTTATAGCGGTTTTTTTTGAGGAAGTCGCTGACTTTTTTTAGTTCTTTTAAGGTTTTTTCACTGAGGGAATGCTCAATTCCGTGGATGTCTTTTTCTTGAGTGCGGTGATCTATGCCGAGGATTGTAAAAAATTCTGAGAGATATTTGTGTCTTTCTGCAACTTTTTTACCAATTCTTTTACCTTTATTTGTAAGTTGAAGCGGTAAGTATGGTTTGTAAACTACACAGCCTTCTTTTTCGAGGCGCTGCATCATCTGGGTAACCGAAGGTTTACTTAATTTGAGAATTTTTGCCACATCGGAAATTCGAACCAAGCTTTGTTCATGAGCAAGGTTATAAATCGTCTCTAAGTAATCTTCTTGTTCCATATGGTTTATTTCTGGAAGTATATACCTTAATAAATTTTGCTAAAAGTTGTATTTAAATCAGTTGTAAGTTAATGTTTGGTATATAAATTTCATTCATGCAAGATCAGGAAGGCGTAAATCAAGCTCACGATATTAAGGCTACCTATGCCTGGGTGCCGGATTTTGTTTATGGGGGAATTGATGGGGCGGTAACTACTTTTGCGGTTGTGGCTGGTGTGGAAGGAGCTTCGTTATCTGTGACTGTAATTTTGATTTTGGGTTTTGCGAATTTATTTGCGGATGGGTTTTCGATGTCTGTTGGTAAGTATTTGAGTGATAAGGCGAATTTGGAGCAGTATGAAAAAATTCGAAAAATTGAGTTTAAACATTTGATAGAAAAACCAGAGCATGAGCGTGATGAAATCAGGGAAATTATGGAAGGCTATGGATTTAAAGGAAAAGATTTGACCAGAGCGGTAGAGATTATTACTTCTAATGATGAAGTGTGGGTGGATTTGATGATGAGAAATGAATTTAATTTAACCAAGGAAAATATAAATCCGTTGCGTGGTGGTTTTATTACTTTTGTGTCTTTTGTTTTGGTTGGTTTTATTCCATTGGTTGCTTATACATTTAGGGCGATTCTTAATTTGAGTGAAAATACTGTGTTTATTGTGACTTGTTGTTCTACAATTCTAGCTTTGTTTATGGTCGGTGCAATTAAGTCAAGATTCTCGATGAGAAACTGGTTTATATCAGGTTTGGAAACGGCACTAATTGGTGGTGTAGCGGCTACAATTGCTTATTTCGTAGGATATTTTTTACGAGGATTGTCTTCTTAAGCAAGTAATTTAATTTGCCAACTTAATACATGGTCTTTAAAATGGACATAATATTTTTAATAAAAGTTTATGCAAAAGAATAAAAAGGCTTGGTTAGTGGTTCCGTTCATGCTTCTCGCTTTGACAGCTTGTAATAAAGATGACGGCGCAAAAACTCCAGAAGAGGAAGGTACTGCTACTGAAGAAGAAACTTCAGCAGAAAGTGATGCGTTTGTTTCTGAAGCAGGTAAGTTTTCAATAGTTTTCCCAGGTGAACCAGTTGAATCATCTCAGGCAATTCCAACTGCTGCTGGTGATATCATGATGTACATGTATATGTATGAAGAAGGTGTAACTCAGGCGTTTATGGTTTCTTATTCTGACTATCCTGCTGATTTAGTTGCAGCTTCAGATTCAAAAACTTTGCTTGATGGTGGTAAAGAAGGTCAATTGGGTGCTTTAGGAACAGCTCCTGTTCTTGATAAAGATGAATATATCAAAATGGGTGAATTTGATGGTACTTATATGAAGGCTTATGGAGATGGTTTGTATACTGTTTCTAAGACTGTTTTGGCTGGAAATCGTCTATATCAGTTATTGGTTATGAAAGATGGTTCTTACCCAACACAGGAAGAAGAAGATTCTTTCTTGGGTAGCTTCGAAATCACTGAGTAATTTGTGATTGGTAATTAGTGATCTTCGGTCTGAAAATCTAAATTTAAGAAGCCCTGGTGTAAAAGCCGGGGCTTTTTTGTTGACATTGATTAGCTTCATCATCATGCTTGCGGTTAGTTTACTCTATTAATATAATTTATGGATTTTGCTGGCAATTTAGAATGGTGGGTATATGTTCTGATTGCTTTGTGGTTTGCCGGATGTGGTTTTGTTATTTATAAAGATTTTAAATCTTGGCTTCGTCAAACGATATTGTTGATTTTAATTTTGCCTTTGCCATATTTGTTTTGTTTTGATGATTGTGGATGGGGTACTGCGCCATTGATATTGCCTGGGCTTCATTGGGTTGCCTTTGTGGGCACTTTAACCTCAGCGTTGATCTATTTTGTTGAATTTGCGCTGGTGTTAAAAGCTTTTGATTATTTTAAGAAAAAATATAATCAATCAGTTCGTTTTTGGAATATTGCCAGATGTATTTTGATTGTTGTAGTTTGGTTTTTAATATTTATTTCTGGACGTTTTCAGTCTGAGGCTGTTTTTAATCTAGTTAATAACGTTACGGCTAAGATGAATGAAGGTGAGCTTGAAGAAGCTCTCGAGCGGATAGCTCTTGCTGATCAAAAAAGTAAATTATTTTATGATGAATTTGATTTAGGGGCTAATGAAAAAAGCTTTGATTTTAATAAGGAGAATTTTGATAGAGTTGAGGATGATATTATAATTGGTGTTTATCCTTATGGTGAGGAAGAGTATCTGGCGTTCAGTATACCAAATGAATTTGGTTCTATGGCGGGCAGCGAGGGTAAATATATTTCTAGTGATGAAGTTTTAGAGAATATATTGTATAGCAAAGAAAATATGTATATCAGAGACAATATAGGTTTCCCTGGTTTAAAATTGCGATTTGATAGGTGTTATATTGAGTCCTATCATTACGATCTATTTTGTTTTAATAAAGGTAAACTGGATCTTAAAACTTATAACAGGCGGCTTCCTAGGGAACCTAATTTTTTTGAGATGAATCCAGAATTAGTTCGTTAAGGGCAGCTATGGTTTTTTGCGCGGTTTTTTGCCAGGTGAAATTTTGAGAATATTGGAGGCCACGTTTAACGAGCTGGTCGCGGAGGTTTTGGTTGGTGAGTATGCCTTGAATTTTGGCCTTTAGGGCGGCTTTGTCTGTTGGGGCAAATGTGAGGGCATGATTCTGGTATAACTCCTTTAAACTGCCCTTGTTGCTGCATATGACGGGTACGCCGTGGCTCATTGCTTCTAGTGGAGGTAGGCCAAAACCTTCGTAGAATGAAGGATAGATAAAAATTTCAGCATTTTTGTAAAGTGTGGATTTTGTTTTTTCGTCTACGTGACCAGTGATGATGATGTCTGGATTGTTGTCGATTTTTTGTAAGAATTTTTGAATTTTCCAACCTTTTTGACCAGCGAGGATTAGTTTATGAGGTAGGTTTAGCTCTTGTTTAAGCTCTAAAAAGGCTTCTGCTAATGTCTCGAGATTTTTGCGTGGTTCGAGAGTGCCGAGGTATAAAAAGTATGGAGTTGAGATAGTGTAATTTGTAGTTAATTCTGTCCGAGAATTTTGTTCTGTTGTTTGGTTCGGGGCTCCTACACCTAGCGGTGTAGTGCTAAAAATGGCTTTGGTCTGCGTATAATTGTGGATGTCTTGTTTGGTGGTTTTGGAAGTTGTGATAATTAGATCTGCTTTTTTGAGAATTCTTTTGAAGAGAAGTTTGTGAATTAAAGTGCTATTGAGAATGTGGAATTTTGGATAAAGAATTGGAGTTAAATCGTGAACTATCAGTGCTCGTTTTATGGCTTTTGGAAGGTTAAAGGGTCCGATATGTGAAGTCTCAAAAACGATGTCGGGTTTTAATTCTTTAATTAGTTTTGGAATTAAATAAAATTTACGAAAAGAGTTATATCCTGGGATTTTTTTGCGCGGGATGATGTAGTGGTTCGAATTTTTGAATTCGTTTTTTAGTTCGTCAAAAAACTTATTTTTGGATTCGTGGATGAAGGAATAAGTATTTTGTGGAGCGAGCTTTAAAAGATTCTCAATTAGCTTGATCGTGTAAGTGTGAACACCGGCTTTTTGCGTATCTACAGCGTCGGCAAGGATGAGCAGATGCATTTAAAGATTGTTTAAATCTATGGATTCGGTTGGGCACATTGCTTCTAGATTCTCTCTAAAAGCTTTGCCATAACCTTTGGTATTTATTCTGTCATCTAACAAAATTACTTTTTTATTTCTGCCTGAATTTGCCATTCTTTTGATGATTTTTTTGAGACAAAAAACTGCTTTTGGAATTTGTAATTCGTTAAATGCATCTTCGAAATTTCGGCTTAGGGCAACGAGATTTGCGTCACTAGGTGGTTCAAATGGTAGTTTGTGAATGAATACGGTGTCGAATTTTTGGTGATCGTCTAATTTCCACCAGGTGTTGGATGTTATCAGTAGAATATTTTTGATATCGTTTTGCTGGCTGATTTTTTCTTTTAGTTTGCCAAGAGAACCGGCCATTTGTGAAATAATTGGGATTTTTTGTTTACTTAATTCCATTGTAAAAAAGTCTAACTGTAGCTTTGAACTGAATATTACAACCAGATTTTCGTCGTGATTATTGTAATATTTTGCCACTAAATCCGTGAGATAATATCTGTTAACTTCGTCGACGGTTTCGGCGGTAAAAACAGTGAGATCATTTAGTTTTGCTTCTGTTTTAATGATTGGTAAATCGCCAAGGCCGTATAAATGTTTGATAAATTTACCTTCGTCCATGATGTCGAGGTCTTCATCGATGAGAATATATTGAGAATAATTGCTGAGAATTCTTTGAATGGTTTCGTTGATTGTAGAGGGGATTTGTCTCACTAATAAGCCCCCTAAATAGTCTTCTTCTATGCAGATAAAATTATTTGTAAAATCTGTTATATGGAAAATTTGATGTAATTCAGTGAGTTTTTGTTTCCAAAGTTTTAAGAGCCTGATAGTTTTGGAGTTTTTTATTTCACCCAATCCTTGAGAAATTTCTATTAAATTATTTACGCAATCTTTTACATTTAACCAGTCCTTTTTTTGAATGATAAATTCGTCTATGGTGCTTCTGGCAACGGAATTTCCGTGATCTTGGTTGTTGGAATAGAGTATGCCAATTAGACCAAATAAAATTTCTGATTTAGAGTGCAGAGATTTGATGCTTTCATTTTCTGGGCAAAGATCTGCGAGATTGTTTAATAAATTTGTGAGACTTTCTAATTTTATGCCGATGGAAAGTTTGTAGTGGAGCGTTCCCATGAATTTTTCTAGGCCAAAAACTATTAGCTTGGCGTCGGTCTTTTTTGGCTTGTTTATGCCTTCTTCTATGATGAATTGGTGTGTGCAAATTGCGGGACCTAACTCGTCTTTTTTGAGGGCTTTTTTGTAGAATAATTCTCCTTCAAAATTCTCATTATTCTCATCAACATTTACCTGATAAACGAGATTTTTTTCTGGACCAAAAAGATTAACTTCACTCAGCAAACCTGTAGTTGTCCTTTTGCTAAACACCAAAAACTTTAATAAGCCGGTTAGTTCAGTATTTTCGTAGGATTCTTTAGAGGCGAATTCCTGCAAACGATCTAAAGAAAGATAAGATCCAGCAGTGTCGATTTTGGCTATATTGTCAGGAATTTCTGGAGTTATTTCGCGAAAATCATAATAGGGGACGGCGATATAATAATCTTTTTTTATCTCGGCTGTAAGATTCTTAATTAATTGTAAATATGATGGATCGATTTCAAAAATGGCGTTGCCTTCTTGTGTGAGAATTTTTTGCTGGAGGTCTTTTAAAGCTTGAGTTGCTTCAGTAATGGATTTTTTTGCACTTTCTGGTACGAGGGTGTATTTAACCGGAGATTTGTAATTTTCCGGTAGAATTTGGAACAGATTTTTGCAATCCCAATTCGATTTATTGGAAAGGGTTTTGATCTGTTGTTTGAGCTCTGGTTCTAGTTTATTGAATTCTTCTAACAGCACCCAAAATAGTTCCATTGCCGCGATAGAATCATCGAGTGCGCGGTGTTTTTCTTTATGAGTCAGACCGAGTTTGTCACTCAAAACTTCCAGGCTATATGAAGGAATATTGAATAATAGAAGTGTAGCGAGTTCCTGAGTGTCGTAACTTGGATTTTTGATTTCTATGCCGTTTGCAATCAGAAATCCAATATCAAATTTAATATTGTGGCCAATAATTGGGTCGTTACCTATAAAAGCCTGTATTTCTTCTGCCTTATCTGAGAATGGGGGAGCGTCCCTTAGGTCATCATTAGTGATATTTGTGATATGAGTGATGATCTGTGGAATCTGAATTCCTGGATTAATAAGTAGCTGCAATGTCTCCGTAGAGCCATCGAGGTTAAATTTAACCGCACCAAATTCTATAATTTTGTCTTTAGTAGAGTCGAAACCAGTGGTTTCTAGGTCGAGGGAAATAAACATTTTTAGTTGTTGTTAACCCAGAGATTGTAAAGAAAATTCTAAAAAATTGTAAGTAGAAGTTATATATCTGATCTGGGAGAAGTATATTTCGACACATTTTTACCGATAAGTCTGGTATTATTTTTTGACTTTAATGAATGGGCTGATATAATTGTATGATTTTTCAATAACAAAAACAAATATTGATAAATCAAAAGCCCTAGAAAAGCTCATTAAAAACAAAAGTAAAACAAAAACAAAATGTCTCGCGATGAGAGCTGGAGTGAATGAAGAATACTGAAATATTCGTTTGCTCTGCTGTCCTCGCTGAGGGATGGTATCCGGAAGCACTTAATCCCTGCTTCACAGTCTATACAACTGGAAGGATATCCGAAGGTGATTGCCCAGTGGTAATCGAGGTCCTGCCTCTTTCCAGGTTTATAATGAATCTCGCGTCAGAGGAGAACAGGCGGTCGGTGGTGCGACTAAAAAAAACGCTAAACCTTGGTCTGGATTTAAACAAAAACAAACAAAGTCCCCAGTAAAACAAAAATTCTTTACTGTTAAAGCACTTTCCTCTCACTAATCTGAGGGGTTTTTTGGTTGTGGGGAAATAGCTGAAATTGGCAGACTACTTTGTCAGCTGCGATATTTTTTTCTCGCTGTACGCTTTGGTACAGCTCGTGCAAAAATATCTGGCTTCCTCGTATTCTACCAATTTGAGCTGTTTACGGTTCTCCCGGGGGAGAGGTTTTGCAGATAAGAATCTTGTGGCGCCCCGAAATTTACAGATTAGGGTCACGGGATTTCATTTAAAAAAGAAAGTTTTATAGTTGGAGGCTGGGTGTAGGCTACTTCGGCGTGGCTGTGAGGGACGTCGAGTTCAAAGTAGTAGTTTGGTTTTTGGCTGAATTTGTTTATAAGTGTGCCAAAAAATCTGCGATTGTGATCTGTTGCAGTGATTTCCTGTTCACGGGATTGCATAAAGCTATCGCGAAGTGGTTGGTCAATTGCTAGATTTAATTCTGTAAGAGTAGGCAAAATTCCTTCCCAAATTTTTTCTAAATATTGCATGTGAACTTCATGGGGAGCCCATTCCGGTTTTTGCCAATCTTGTCCTCCTTGAGCTAATTTTGCGTCATAGACGCGGCCTGATTCTGCAGTAAAAATTGATTTCATTTGCTCTGTCCATTCAGGATTTTGCACTACTATTTCAAAACTTTGTTGTAGTGCCGTATTGATTCTTGCTTCCAGAATTTTTAGGTCGTCAGAATATTCTCTATTAAGCATTGAGGCTATTCCGTGCAGGCCTGTATCTCCAGCTAATGCAGCTCTATCGCGCAACATTTCAGCAATTCTCTGTACTGCAAAAAGTTCAAATCCTTCGTCAACTTCATCTGGTAAGGCCGTCGAAAATTCTCCTAATAAATCTGCGCGATCTGCCGGATCTTGTACGGTGTTAGCGATATGTGAGACAACCATGCTTCTTTCCAGCATAGGATTGAGGATAGAATTTTTAAAAATTGCTATTCTTGTGGTTCTGCGGATTCGTCTACTAGTGGGTTTCGTTCACCATTGTTTCTGATAACAGTTTCTACAATAGTTCTGATTTTATTTAGCGCTGTGATCTCTTCTATTCCTGGCTGATCAAGAATTTCTTGAATCTCACGTGCAACTTGAAATCTGCCGCCGCTTATGGCTCCTTCAATTGCCGTTTTTATGTTATGTTGAGCTTCTACTTCAGAATCGATTACGATTTCAGATGGATTTGCCATAAATAAAAGTTAAATTTAGGCTTTCTTTATAAACCTGGAGATTGGGTTTGGTCAATAAATTTTATTACTGCTCGTTCTGGTCTGGATCTTTCTGTATGAGGAGTTAAGGTTTGACCTTGCAGTTCTGCGTCAGGGGTTTTATCGCAAGCTGTATTTGAAAATTTAGTATAGAATAGGCTTATGATTAATTATGTTTTAGGTAAAGCAGGAGTTGGTAAAACAAGCTATTGTTTGCGGAAATTTGAGGCTTCACTTGATGCGGTGTTTTTTACTTTGTTGATGGATAGTGGGCTGACTAAGGTGCCTGATTCCCAAGTAGTTAGTTTGGGTGAAGAATTTGAAGGTAAATGCATTGTTGATTTAACTTCTTTTTATAGAAAAAATCTTGAGACTAGGGAGAATTTTAGTGCGATGATTTTTAAAGCTGTTGAGGCTGCTATTGAGAATGGAGCGCGGACTATTTTTCTTGATGAATTTCAGCTTTATTACACTCAAAAACTAAAGGATCTGATTTTGAATTCAGATTGTGATTTTTATATTATTCATCAGTTTCCTTTGCAGTTGGATCAGGAAATTTTCACTGCACTTTGGAAAAAAACTGATAAAAAATATCTTTTGGATCCCTATCAGCCGAGTGAGTTTTATAGCGTTTAGGTTAGAGGCCGGCTCGGTTCATTTCATCTTCGATACGTTGAGATAATTCATCGAGACCAAATTGATAAGATTGTTGTCTGGCCTCTTCGAAGTTTTCTCTAGCGCATTCATGATGGTCGGCGGCTAGATATAATCTCGCACGATAGACGTTTAGCAAAACTGATGCTGTCGCTGGGTCAGCAGATTCTACGACCTGTTCTTCGTATTGGAGAATCCAAGCTTCAAGTAAAGATCTGGCTTCGGGATCGTTAGGTCCCTTGTTTCTTAATAAATATATGACTTGTTGTGGATTAATTGGCTCGACGGATTCTGAGAGGAAGTCTGTTTCTGGCATGATTTTGGCTAAATTAGCGGCTGCTATAAGGTTTTTCTGAGATGACCCATTCTAGCTGATCTGTGATGGCGTCGGCAATTTGTGTTTGAGTTGCTTCTTCTATATCCAAAGTGGCAAAGACTCTTGTGACTTCATCTCAGCCATCTCGCGAAATTTCTTGAATAACTATATCTCCATTTCCTTCTCTCGAATGTCGTTGATTGACCCCGCTTTCTGGTACACCAAATTTTGGCGCTAGGTGAGCCACGTAACCACGGTCATCGTTAACTATTTCACCGTTGTGGTCGCCGCTAAATTTTGCGGCCGCTGGGTGATCCTTGTCTACTGTTAGGTATATCGTTGCTCCTTCTGCTTGTTGAGTCATAAGTGTAGTTTCTTTTTAGATTTGCGTAGGATTCTCTGGGCCCATTAACTTTGGGATTATTTCCTGGAACTTAATCATTGCAGCCGCTCGAATTTCGGCTTCTCCAGGACTCATTCCTCGTCCGCTCAAAAATCGAATTCCATCTTTCATCCTGGATGGATGATCTACCCTTACTGGCTGGTCTATTGGTTCACTACCTCCTTCATTTGGCATAAAGAAATAGTTAAAAAGTAAGACTAAACTATGGGCGCACCATAAAGCTAAGTCAAGTTTTTGTCCGGGAGACAATAGTGTTACTCAGCTTCTCGTAAATATTCCGGATCACTCAAAAGGGCTATTTTTGCGTTTATGTTTTGTCTTAGTGCTAATTCAAATTCTGAATCGTTTCTCCATCTACTCATAAGTTCTTCACGAGTTGCTTCGTCTACAATTAAAAGTTCAAGTTGACCTCTTAAGTTTAGATTATCTATAACACTGCAACTAAGCTTTTGATCTTCAATAATCTGTGGGTAAATAGTATCAACTGGCTCACAAAAAGCTTGTAATGAAGGTAAGGTTTCTCCTGTATTATCTGACATTACAATGTTCAAACCTTGTTCTATAGCCTGTACTTCGGTTACTTGTTCTGCTTGAATTTCAGTTATTTTAGGATCTGTTTTTTGTACTTCGGAGTGTGGTGCTGATGCTGGTTGTTTTGGTTCTGCGTTAGGTTCTTTATCGCAAGCTGCTAATGCGGCTGCCATGCTTAATGCTGCAAATGCTTTCATAAGATTTTGGTAATTGTTAAGAATCTATTGTTAGTCATTGTGTCGATTTTGTCAATGGCTGGTTTTTGTCTCAATTTAGAGCATCTTGACGAACTCATCGAAGAAATGAACGGTGTCCACTGGACCTGGAGTGGCTTCTGGGTGGAATTGGCAGGAGAAGAAAGGGAGGGTTTTGTGGCGGATGCCTTCGACTGTGCCGTCGTTAGCGTTTTTGAGCCAGACTTTCCAGCCTGGTTTGAGGGTTTTTTCGTCTACAGCAAAGCCGTGATTTTGGCTTGTGATATAGCAACGCTGAGTTTCTGTATCAATACATGGTTGATTTTGAGAACGATGGCCGAATTTCAATTTGTAAGTTTTTGCGCCAGCAGCCAAAGCCATAATCTGACAGCCTAAACAGATTCCAAAAATCGGTTTTTTGAGGGCCATAGCTTTGCGCACGATGTCGTGAAGTGCGGTTAACATGGCAGGATCTCCAGGACCGTTTGATAAGAAAATACCGTCGAATTTTTCGCCAGCAGCGATGAAGTCATAATTCCAAGGTACTCTGATGACAGTGACGTCTCTCTCGAGTAAGCTCCTGAGAATGTTATTTTTCATACCGCAATCTACGCAGATGATTCGTTTTTTGCCTCTTTCGTAGGTGTGCGGTTTTTTGATTGAAACTTGGTCGACTAGGTTGTCGAGGTCTGGGTTGTAGAATTCAATATCTTTGGCTTTTTCCGGGACGATTTTGCCGAGTATAGTGCCGGTTTGGCGGATTTTTTCGGTTAAAGCGCGAGTGTCGATGCCGCTAATTGCTGGAATATTATTCTCTTTAAGCCAGTCTCCAAGCGAGCCTTTGGCATTCCAGTGGCTGTAGTTCTCGGAATATTCGCTGACTATGAGGCCTTTGATTGTGAGTTTGTTGCTTTCAAAAAAGTGGGCGATTTTGTCTTGATCTTTGGTCTGCGCGCTAACGCCGTAATTGCCTACAAGAGGATAGGTCAAAGTGATGATTTGACCGGTGTAGGAAGGGTCGCTAAAACTCTCGGGATAGCCCATCATGCCTGTATTAAAAACGACTTCGCCAGCTGAGGCGCCGGAGGCGCCGAAGCTGTCTCCAGTTAATTTTGTGCCGTCTTTTAGAATTAAGGTAGCTTTCATATTAGTGCCAAGATAGTTAGAAAAGTGGTCACAGTCAATACAGTCTTTTAAGCCTGAAAATGATGGGGTAGACGAGCTGTAATAGGGCTAGTATAGCGTCAATATAAAAGGCGATAACAAGTGGAGTGTAATCTGCTGCTTGTAAGAATTTAGAACTAAAATAAATGGTTAAAATTGCACAAACGGAATTAAAAATAGTCACAACGATATGATTTGAATCTGTTGTTTTGTAACTTTTGTTTAGAAGAAAAATCCAGAGTATTGAACATACTGGTGGGATTATTACCCCAAGCCCTATTAAAAAATAAAATCCGAAGACTCCATAAACAATTAAAACAGGGTTAAAAATTTGTAGATAAGTCAGGATGCCAATTTTGATGGATTCTGAGAGATGGTTGGTTTTTGGCTGGGTTGGTGACATTTTTGAAGGGTTATTGTCTTCTGATCAGAAATAGTTTAAATTATTCCAGAATAAAAAGAAATTATGAATTTAAAAGGACAGCACATTTTATCTACCAAGCAATTCGATAAGAAATCGTTGTTGGGGCTTTTTGCTGAGGCAAAAAAGATGGAAAAGGTTGTTGATTCTGCCAAAAAAGGCAAACAGTCAAAGATCCTGGAAGGTAAAATTATGGCGACACTTTTTTATGAACCTTCTACAAGAACGAGATTTAGTTTTGAAGCGGCGATGCTGCGACTTGGAGGTCGAGTCTTGAGTAATGCGGATATGCTGATGACTTCTTCAGCAAAAAAATCAGAGACTTTATTTGATACGGGAAAAGTTGTTTCACAGATGGCGGACGTCATTGCGATGCGACATTCACAGGCTGAGGCTCTACATGAATTGGCGGCTGGATCTGATGTGCCCGTGATAAATTGTGGTAATGGACCAGAGGATCATCCGACGCAGGCTTTATTGGATGCTTATACGATTTGGAAGGAACTCGGTAAGATTGATGGTTTGACGATTGGTGTGATTGGCGACTTAAAACATAGTCGCGTTTTGCATTCTCAAGTATTACTTTTTAGACAATTTAAAGGTGTGAAGTTCGTGTTTATTTCACCAAAAGAGTTGGCTTTGCCTTTGGACTTGAAAGAAGGAATTGACTATGTGGAGAGTGATGATTTGGCGAAAGTGATTGGCGAATTGGATGTGATTAGTGTGAATAGAATTCAGGAAGAACGCTTTGCTTCGCAGAAGGAAGCGGATAAATATAGGGGCTGTTTTATTGTGCAAGTTGAGTTTTTGAAGAAGGCTAAGCGCGATGCTCTGATTTTATGTCCACTACCAAGAAGAGAAGAATTGCCGGTGGAGGTTGATAAAGATTTTAGGGCAAAATATTTTGAACAGGTTGGAAATGGTGTGGCGGTGAGGATGGCGCTTTTGAAAGAGGTGCTTGGCGCTTGATTAATTTGAGAATAAAATCCAAATGGGTCAAACGCTATCTGTAAAAGTGTTCTCGTGAACACGGCAGAATGTGAAAGAAAAATATGTCAATAGAGCTATGTCAAAAATTCTTTTAAAAAACGGGGAAATAGGGACAATCGACGGCTTGATGCTGGCCGATGTTTTAATTGAAGACGGCAAAATTCTAAAAGTGATAGCGAGAGTTAGTGATGAAGGCAAAGCAGTTGAGGCGGATGAGGTGATTGATTGTCGTGGCAAAGTGATTTTGCCGGGTTTGATTGATGTACATGTGCATTTTAGAGAGCCGGGCGCGAGTCATAAAGAAGATTGGAAAACAGCTTCGAGTGCGGCGGTTGCGGGTGGTGTGACTACAGTTTTGGACATGCCAAATAACACGCCGGGGATTGTGGATGCGGCTAGTTTGTCTGCTAAACGTGAATTGATTGCTGGGCGTTCATTCTGTAATTATGGCTTATACTTGGGCTTTAATGGGTCAAATGTGGAAGAAATAAATGCGTCGGATGTGCCAGCGGTGAAATTCTATGCCTGCGATTCTACTGGTGATATGGGAGTTGTGGAGCACGAGGATGTGGAGAAATTTTTTAGAATGTGTAAGAAGTTAATTGTGGTTCATGCCGAAGACCATGATGTCATTGAGGCGAATAAAGCGTTGGTTTTGGCAGAATATGAGGGGCGTGAAATTCCGGCGAGTGTTCATTCTAAAATAAGACCTGTGGAAGCCGCTTGCAAGGCTGTAGAACGAGTTTGTGAATTGGCGCTGACGTTTGGGCGACGCGTGCATATTGCGCATGTTTCTACCGAAAAGGAATTGGCAATTATCAAAAAATATAAGTTGAAGGGTGCGAAGTTGACTTGTGAAGTTGCCCCGCATCATTTGATGTTGTCAGAGGATGATTATGGGACTTTGGGGAATTTTATGAGGGTTAATCCGCCGATCAGAAGTCGTGGTGACGTTTTTGCAATGTGGAAAGGTTTGAAGTTTGGCGAAATTGATCTTATTGCGACCGACCACGCGCCGCATACTATTGAGGAAAAGAGTTTGGATTATTTACATGCACCGTCAGGTGTACCGGAGTTGGATACTTTGCTGCCTTGTTTATTGAATGCGGTTGATGCGGAAGGTTTGACGATTGAGGAAGTGGTAAGATTTTGCTGCGAGAAGCCTGCGGAAATTTTTGGTTTGCGCGGCAAAGGTAGAATTGAAGAAGGATTTGATGCCGATTTGGTGGTCGTGGATATGGAGCTTTCTCGCGAAGTAAAACGTGAAAATTTGTTTACTAAATGCGGTTGGTCCCCTTACGAAAAGTCAGTCTTCAAAGGCTGGCCAGTGATGACTTTTGTGGGTGGGGAATTGGTTTTTAAGGACGGGGAGATAGTTGGAGAAGCGGTGGGACAAGAGGTACAGGTTTAGATTATGGCGTCTTTAAAGCGGACTTTTAGGTAGGCTGCTTTTTTTGCAAATCTGTCTCCATTTGTACTGCAAAAAGCTGTACATTCGGAGAGTATTTTGATTTGGTAAAAGGACTCGTTAAAGGCTAAATAAGACTTGGGCTAACTTTTCTCATTTAATTCTAAACGGTAGCCAACAGTGGAACTTTTTGTAAAACTTTTACCGTCAGTAGATTTGTTGGGTATCATTTGAGTGACAATTTTTACTGGTAAATTTGGACTAAGTGTTCTAAATGCTCCTGCGATTTTTCCGCCTAAACCATATTTTTTTCTTTCATCTGGGCGAGGTATTTGCAATGCGTCATTGATATCTTTAGCGAAAATAAAATCTGATGATTCCATGCACTTTTGAGCTAGATATAGTAAGGCTTTATAGCTCAAAGCTAATGAATCTACTCTGATACGCTCAGGGCCTTGAAATGTTAAAAGTTCGTTACCAACAGAGATAACGGCATCTCCTAATGGGTGCCCAGCAACTTTTGCTTCTAAACCTAATATGCTGGTATCTTTTGCCTCATCTTTTCTGGTTTTTATCACTTGATCAATCATTTCAAAGATTGATTTTAGTAATCTAGTAATTTCAGCATTTTTTTCTGGGTCGGCATCATCTAAGTGTTTAGCATCGGCTAATGCAAGATCGACCTCAACCTGTGTGATTACTAGGCAATCCTCAATCGTTCCAATTTCTTTTTCTCTCTGATCTGAAATTGCAGACAGTGCTATTTGTAACCGAGAAATAATTCCATCTGGTGTTTCAGGTGTATTTATAGAGGCGCGTTCTTGTTCAGGAAGTCCTTCCATTGCTTGTGCACCATAGGCTATAGAGAATGCTCTATTTGAAAGGTGTTCTGCGCCTGGTTTCATTTGTTCTGTTCTTGCCATTTTTGATACTTAAATCTAATTGGCTGCGTATTTTGACATACGTTGTTGTTTTTGGCAATGGTGATTGGCGGTTTTCCATTTGGTCTTCGTCGACACTCGCTGTTGCTCGCCGTCTTTTTGCCGTACATTTGGAGACGGATAATACAGCTTTTACCTTAGTAATAAAGGGAGGTCTTTTTCTGCGATTTTTTCTAGCTTCTTTAAAGCTTGAGATATTTTTTTAGTATACCTGCTGTAACTGGCATCTCTTTCCTGATTGTTGATCTTAGTTTTATTCATGTATTAATATTAAATTTATTTTTCAGAAAAATCTAATAATTACTTCCCCGGGGAAATGGACCACTCTTATTTGTGGCTGTTTGAAGCCAATAAGATTGCTTCGTTGCTGATTTTCGGGGAAGTTATTCAAAGTTAAAAATAGACACGATGTCAATTTTTTATTGTAAACCTGGATTCCGTCCCGGGACGGGAATTCTTAGTTTAGTCTAACCTTGACTAGAGGTTTATATATTTAGCTGTCTCCATTTTGCCGGTATTTTGACGTAATTTCGGAGACAAAATTAATTTAGGGTTTCGGGGCGATCTTGCGACCGCCCCATCGCTCGAGAGGGATTTAGGTCCCCGTCGTGCTACCCTGGCGGAACCGCCGTTGCTCGCCGCTTGGCCGCCAACTTCCATGCGTGACGCACCGTGAAGAGGACGAATACCATCCCCCAGCTGAGTAGGAACGACCTTCCGTATACCCAGAAAGGCATATCGTAGGATCTGGTGAACGTCATGACTAGGGTCAGGATCAGCGCAAGGATCCCGCTGAAGGCGGCGAGGAAGAATGTATCCTCGATGAGCTCACTGACGATCGAGTTCTTCTTGCTCCGTTTCCAGAGCAAGACCCCTGCTCCGAAGAGGAGTACCATGGTCGTTTCGAACGGCCAGAAGAAGTCTCCTCCGAAGAAGATGCCGGCGCAGGCGCCGACGCTAGCGCCGACGAGGGTGCTGGCGAAGCCGATCGAGAGGAGGGATAGAAGGATGTCTTTCAGACTGGTCTTCATGATGACCCCTTTATTGGGAGTGTGATGACCCGCGGATGGGTCAGTGGGTGAATGGGCCTTGTGGGCCCTGCGGTTCCGGTTTGTAGCCAGGGTAGGTAAAGTCGACTGTGGCCGAAATGAGACGCTGAAAGGATGTTATCCCCAGGTCTGTGTTTACGGTTTTACAGTCAAACTGCACCTGACTAGCTACTAAATTTTAAAGAACAAATTAAAGCTCTAGATTTTGGCAGATTTTACCTATTGTGTCAATGGGGTCAGGCTTGTTCTGGATTTTGGGTGATCAATCTGTTATTTTTACTCCAGCTTAATCTATTTTATGGCGAATCTGGAAGTAAAATTTTGCGGGGTGAAGTTCTCAAATCCGACGGTGCTTGCATCTGGAATTTTGGGGGTGACTGCGAGTTCATTAAAAAATGTGATTAGAAATGGAGCGGGTGGTGTGACTACTAAATCTATCTGGTTGGAGGAGCACATTGGGCATAAAAATCCAACAATGTTCGGGACTGAGCATTATTTTGTGAATGCGGTGGGTTTGTCAGATGCTGGGATGAAAAAAGCGGCGGAGGAAACTTTTCCTGAATACAATAAAAATAAACCAGCACCGATTATTGCGAATATTGTGGCTTCTAGCATGGAAGATTTTGCCAAATTAACAGAAGAAATTACCAAATGTGATCCGGATATTATCGAATTAAATCTAGGCTGTCCCAACGTTGAGGACCAGCACGGCAAACCATTCTCATGTGTGGCGGCTGATGCGGCAAAAGTGACAAAACTTTGTAGAGCGATGACTAAAAAACCTTTGATTATTAAATTAACGCCGAACGTTTCAGATATTGCTACGGTGGCTAAGGCCTGCGCGGCTGAAGGTGCGGATGGATTTTGTGCGATTAATACACTTTATGGCATGGGCATAGACATCAATATGCGCCGCCCAATTCTCACAAACAAAAGTGGTGGATTGTCTGGTCCTGGCATTAAACCTTCTGCGGTAAAAGCCGTTTATGATATTTACAAAGCCACAAAATTGCCGATAGTTGGAACTGGTGGAATTATGACGGGCGAAGATGTGTTGGAAATTATGATGGCTGGTGCGCGTTTAGTCGGCATCGGAACAATGGTTAATTACAGAGGAGTTGAAGGGTTTGGTGAGATTGTAAAAGAAATGGAAAAATGGTGTGAAGAAAACGGAGTTAAGGATTTGGAAGAAATTATCGGTGTAGCCCAATAAAAATTATGCATATAAAAACTTTTGATACTAGATTTAAGACTTTGAGAATTAAGAAAATTCTTGAGGAGAATCCGACTACAAAAACTTTTATTTTTGAATATCCATTAGGCGGGAAACCTGGGCAGTTTGCGATGATTTGGTTGCCGGGATTTGATGAAAAACCAATGTCGATTGCCTTTGATGATGGTAAGGAATTTTGGATTACAATCTGTAAAGTTGGGCCGTTTAGTAGTGCGATGCATGAATTGAATGTTGGTGATAAGGTGGGAATTCGTGGACCTTTTGGGACGAGTTATAAATTTAAAAAAGGTGAGAATTTGGCGCTTGTTGCTGGAGGATATGGAGCAGCTCCAATGTATTTCGTGGCTTATGAAGCCTCAAATATGGGTTGTCATGTGGATTTTTTGATTGGCGCTAGGAACAAAGATTTACTTTTGTACACGCACAAAATTCTGTCGCTTGCGAATACGAAATTGCATATTTCTACTAATGACGGATCTGTGGGTGTGCAGGGTTTTATCACTCAAGTTTTGGATCAGATTTTGGCGGATTCTCATTCTAAAAAAGACTACAAAGTGTTTACCTGCGGCCCAGAAGTCATGATGAAAGCCGTGGGCGATGTTTGCGATAAATACAAAACTCCAGCCTGGTTATCAATGGAAAAATATATGAAATGTGGTATCGGCGTTTGCGGGCAATGCGCGATAGATGATACGGGGGCTTTGTGCTGCGTGGATGGGCCTGTTATGGAATGGAAAAAACTAAGAAAATTGCCAGAGATGGGTGAATATCATCGTGATGCTCAGGGCAAAAAGCATTACTTGAGAGCGAAATAGGCTTAACCTCCTTCCTTGTTTGGAGGTGGAGAATCTTTTTTGACGATTTGCTGTGGATCTCCTTCTTCGTCTGGAACGTAAATGGTAAAATTGGAGAATAAACTAGCTGACTCATTTTTTCTAACATCTTTGATTTTTGTACCTCTTTGACCCTTTTTACCAAGGTTCAAAACTCTGTATGAAGCATCAAATTTGTTAGTAATTGAAGCACTCAATCCGAAGCCAAGTTGGCCGTATTCTGATTCTCCCATGGTTATGGGAGCAATTCCATCCAATTCTTTAATTTTGGAGTATAAGTGGCGGATAAAACTGTGATTATAACAACTGTCAAATATATAAATATCGTGTTTTAGTTCTGCGAGTTGATTTGGGAAATTCTTTTTTCTTTGAGCTATGGCTTTGGCAATGTCTTCTGCATTAATGCAATCTGCCATTTTTCCTTCAAGTGTTTGATTCACAATTTTGCCTGCGTTCATATAAAGTGCATATGGTCCGCCGTGTCCATTAAACATAAAAGTTAATGGAGGAGGAGTGTTTGCAATACCTAGCAGAGTTCGTTCTTTGACGTTATTCAGTTCTTCTATTGTAGGTTCTGAGCTTGGAGCCTCAAATTGTGCACTACCAACAGAGCCTCTGCTCTCTAATAAGTCATATCTCATCTCTGGGGTATTAAAACGGTTTTTCTGATGGATCCCTAGGAAAGCAACTCTATAGTCAGTCTCTTTAGCATATGTATCCCATTTTTCGCCATTAGCTAGAAAAATTATATTTCTGCCTTCAAATACTTTGATATCCCCAGTAAGTTCGTTTAATTTATCAATTTTTATTATTTCTTCTTCAATAATTCTGGCATCAATAGTGCCAAAGAAATTTTTTAAGAATAGATTTCTACCTACCTTTAAAGCAATTTCAATGTCTTTCGTTGTCATTGTTTTAAATACCTCTAATGCCAGGTTGATGGCTGGATCTTTCATGAATTCTTGCATGGTGTGTGAACTAACTGCTCCTGATCCATCCATGACATGTCTTAAGAAAATTTGAGCATCGTTTGTTTGCTGATAGTAAGAATCTGCAAATTTTGCGGCATCTCTTTTGTCTATGCTACGTTGAGATTTGTTGTAGAATTTTGATATGTAATCTGGCCATTCTTTTTCAAATTTGATAAAACTAATAACCTCGTTTGGTTTTGATGAAGTATTCTTCCAGTGTTCCTGAATTTTTTCAGCATTAAAGCCGTTCTTAAGAAGCGTCTGTATGAAAGGAAGAGTGATTAGGGTAAGATTATAGATTAGTTTTTCTGGCCTATCTGGTTTTTTTACAAATGCCATTTTGGTACCGTCTTCAAGCTCCATTATTTCATCTTTGTCTACAGCGTTGTTTTCATCTATGATTTCTTGAATAAGATCTTTAGGAATGTTTTCAGTTTTGCCCTGATACAATGTCCAAATATTTATTATTTGTTCTTCATCAAGACCTTTTTGAAGGTTTTTAGTAATAAAACTATTTAGTTGAACCTGGTTCTCTGGTGAAATTTGTTCATTTATTAAAGCTAATTCGCAGGCAGGAAAATGATTTATACCGGTCTTGTGAATCTCTGGCACTTTATCAGCAATATTTTTTACTTTTTGCGGATCAGATTCTATAGGATAGAGACATATGAGTTCCAGAGGTAGCATACCAAGAGTCCCATATCCTAATGGTAGTAAATTTTCTAAATAATTTAGAATTTTTTCTGAAGGGCCCTCTAGTTCTGATGCGTAAAAAATATCTTTATCTTCAAGCTTGTAATCTTGTAGCTTTAATAGCTCAAAGATTTTTTTATAATTTATACTCTGCCTTACCGTTGGAGACCATCCGTCATTATTATTTAGATAACTGCGAGCAATCCTGAAAACGTTCGCGATATTACTATTGACTCCGGCTTCTTTGATTTTTTTGATTTCTCCGAGAGAATTAAAACCGCCGAAGGCAAAAATGTCTTGAGCTTCTTCTATAGTAAGACCTAATTTTTTTGCGTCGAATAGATATGCCACCAAGTTGTTGTGATGATTTTCTTCTTTTGTATGACTGTATTTTTCTAGTACATCTATAATTTTATTTCTGTCATAACCAACGTCTGCGAGTATTTGAATATTTATGAGTGCCATGGCAAGTGATGTGTCTTTTTGTTCAGATATTAAATAGAGAGCGTAAAAATGATCTTGAATACCATGGTTTCTTAGAAGTTCTATAGTAGTCCTGATTTCTTTTTCATCTAGTGTGCACCAAAATCTATACATATCGTCGAAACTTAGTCCCGTGGCTTTTGCGTTTAACATGTAAAGTTTTAATCCTTCAATACCGATTTTTAACGTATTGTCATAAGCAGATGAGGCAAGACCATTTGGTTTATCAAAAGATACAAAGAATATTTTGTTGATTTCTTCCTGAGGGAAACCAGCTGTACGTAGTTCGTGGTAGGTATCAACAACAATTGTTGGGTCATTCTCGATGTCAAAAATTTTGTCAGAAATAGCTACAAAAGCTGGATTAAATTGGTTGTTTCTTAAAAATTCTTTAAAGATTTTTTTATCCTCCTGTCTAAGGTCTGTAATGAGTTCATTAAGAATTTCTGGATCGCCCAGATCTTTTGGTAAATCGTTTATTACGCCTTTAAGCACTTTTCTGGCCTGGTCATAGAGTTTTTCTGCTTCTTTATGGGCAGGGTCGTTTTCTGGGATAAGTTCGATAATTTCAGCACATTCTATAATAAGCTCTTTGGCTTTTTCGATACGATCTTTTAATTTTTTGTAATCTTTAAGTACGGCTAATTTTTCGCGTTCGGAAAGAATCGGGGAATGAAGTTCTAAAATATCTCTATCTGGAACTTCGCTTTCAGTAGGAGGCTGTTCCTTTTCGTGGAAGAAAATAAAAGTTCCGAATTTTTTGTTTTTATCGTGTAGCATTGGTTCTAATCTGATAGTTTTTTGTTCAGTTCGTGAAGGGATTTTAGTTCGGAAATTTTGTTGGCAATTTCGTCAAATTTATCCAGTTTTTTGTTTAAGTTTTGGATAGTTTCTTTAAGGTCTTTTGGTAGGTCTTTTTTGTTTGTTTGCATCTCTGTATTATAGCATTTTTCAGGCTTTTTTGTAAGGCAACTTCTAGTTAGGCGTCTTAATATACGAAACACAAAGTTTTTATTTTTTTAACTTCACTTTTATATGACTACTGATGTAAAAAATGCTCTAGGTAAATCTTCACATGCTTTGGCTTGGTCTGTGGCGGCGGTAATTGCTACAAGTTTGGGTTTGTTGTATACGACAGAAAAGGGTAAGGAAATTCGCGAAGACTTGAGTGATAAGGCAAAAGATTTGGCTAAGGGATTCAAAAAAACACGTGAAAATGTGCAGGAATATGTGAAGGATATTTGGGGGAAAGTTTCTGATGAGTTGGAACAGAGTTATGTGGAAGTTAAATCTGAAGTTATGGCTGCAGTTGAGGAAGCTAAAGATAAGATGGATGAGAAAAAATATAGTAGAATCGTTGATGATATTGTGGAAAAATATTCTGAAGGCAAAAAGTGGTCAACAAGTGCTTTGAAAAAGCTTAAAGATAATTTGAAAACGGACTGGAATGATCTAAAATCTGACTTCGAAACTGCGACTAAGTAGTTTTGGAGATTGATTTTTAAGGGCATGCTTGCTAGATTTCCCTAAACGTAATCTATAAGCATGCCTTTTATGGAATCAATAGCTAAATATTTGTTAGAAAAAGAAGCAGTAAAGGTAAAAATGGATCCGCCATTTACCTGGACTAGTGGCATTAAATCACCGGTTTATTGCGATAATCGTAAAATGCTCGGATTTGTGGGGGCGCGTGAGGCGATTGTAGAAGCTTTTAAAAAATTGATTGAAGAAAAGAAATTAGAATTTAATGTGATCGGAGGGACTGCGACTGCGGCGATTGCTTGGGCGGCTTTTTTGGCTCAGGAATTACATAAACCAATGATTTATATTCGTCCGGAAAAAAAGGCTCATGGCACTGGTAAACAAATTGAAGGATTTTTGCAGCCTGGAAATAAAGTTTTGATTGTAGAGGATTTGATTTCTACCGGAGGTTCAAGTGTGAATGCGGCAGAAGTTGTGCGCAATGAAGGTGGCTGTATTGTTGAAGACATTTTGGCGATTGTGAGCTGGGAGATGCCCAATTCTAAAAAACTTTTTGAAGAAGCTAAGTTGAATTTACATAATTTGACTGGTTATACGGAAATTACTAAATTGGCTTCAGAATCAGGTGCAATCAGCCCTGAGCAGTTGGATTTAGTGATGAAATTCAAAGAAAATCCAGAGGCTTGGGGTGCTGGTTTGGGTGTTTAGACTAGAGGTGACTGGTGGTTGACGCTGTATACGGTGTGGTGCTATACTGTATACAGTATTTAATATAATTCTATGGTTAGAACTCAACTATACTTACCTGAAAATCTATACGATATCGCTAAAAAAGAGGCAAGGGAGACTAAGACGTCTTTTGCTGACATTGTTAGATTGAGCTTGGAAATGATGTTGGTACAAAAGCAGACTATGAATATGGAAGAATTGAAAAAAAGATTTCCTATTTTTAAGTTTGCTGGGATTGTGAAAGGGAGCAGTGGAGAAGTTGATAATGATAATATTGACGATTTTTTATATGGAACTGAACAGGCAAAATAGAGTTTTTGTTGATACAAGTGCTTTTGCAGCTTTTATGATTGAGTCTGAGCCGCAACATGAAAAAGCTGTGGAATTATTTATGCAGTGTTTTAAGAATGGTGTCCAAATGATTACAACTGATTACATTATTGATGAGGTACTTACTTTTTTAAGATGTAATAAAAAACTAAAAATGGAGATGATTCTCTCGTTTTTGTTTAACGCATGTGCGTCGGGTATTAAGGTTTTTGGTGTTAGTGAAACTTTGTTTGGTGAAGCGGTTGGGCTAATGACAAAATATAAAGACCAATATTTTAGTGCGACCGATTGTGTTAGTTTTTGTGTGATGAAAGAGATGAGAATCAAGGATGCTTTGACTACTGATAAGCATTTTACGATAGCGGGTTTCAATAATTTATTAACTTAAATTTATGGCTAAAATGGTTAAAGTAACGGTGGATTTACCGGATGAAATGTATGAATCGATTAAATCAGAGGCTAAAAAACATAACACTAGTATGTCTGGTTACGTTAGAGAGTTTGTTCTTAATAAAGAGATGAGAAGACTTGGAGTCCCTATTTCAAAATAATTTGTAGTTTCCCTGGGGATTTTGTGTTAGAATTTTTGCCATGAATAAACAACATTTTGGAGATAGGTTGATAGAGGCGATTCAGGCTAAGGGGTCGGCTATTTGCGTGGGTTTGGATCCGCGTTTGGATAAGATTCCCAAGTCTATAAAAGAGAGGGCTTTGGCGGAAAAGGAAAATTCTCCTTTTGGTGCTGCGGCGGATGCGATCGTGGAATTTAATAAGGGAATTATTGATGCGGTTGCGGATCTAGTGCCAGCGGTTAAGCCACAAATTGCGTTTTATGAATTACTTGGACATGAAGGCGTGCGCGCTTATGAAGAAACTTTGAAATATGCAAAAAGCAAAGGTTTGATTACGATTGCTGATGCAAAAAGAGGGGATATAGGCAGTACTTGTGAGGCTTATGCTCAGGCTTTTTTGGGTGAAGTAGTGGTTTTTGAGGGAGAGGAGAATGAAACAATTAGTCCGGTTTTTGATGCTGATAGTATTACGCTTAATCCATATATGGGTTGGGATAGCATCAAGCCGTTTATGGATGAGTGTGAAAAGTACGGAAAGGGAATTTTTAGTCTCGTAAAAACTTCTAACAAAAGCAGCGGAGATTTACAGGATTTACTGATGCAGGATGGGAATGCGATTTACCAGATTATGGGGCATTTAACTGATAGCTGGGGTGCAAATGATATTGGTGAAAGCGGTTACAGTTATGTTGGAGCCGTGGTTGGTGCGACTTTTCCTGAACAGGCTAAAATTTTGCGTGAGATTATGCCAAATACAATCTTTTTGGTGCCGGGTTATGGTGCGCAGGGTGGCAGTGCAGAAGACGTAAAACCATGTTTTAACAAAGATGGTTTGGGGGCTTTGGTGAATAATAGTCGTGGGATAATTTTTGCTTATGAAAAGATGAACATGCCAGCGGATGGCTATGCTGAAGCTGCTAGAACTGCAGTTCTCGAAATGAAAAATGACCTTGGAAGATTATTCTAAAGATGATGGTTTAAGTTTTGTTCTTCAGGGCATCATAAACAAGCATGCCGATTTCTCTAATTCCTGCCTTTGCATTTCCTCTGGTATCAAAACCCGATACCATGACAACCATGACAAGTTTTTTCTTGCCGAGGGTATATGTGGCTGCATAATGTTCCTGATCAGATATCTGACCACACTTTCGCGCTATTTTGACGTCTTGTGGAATCATTTCTCCCAATTTTCCAGTGTGGCCATTTATTTGCATTAAATCCATGGCAGATGTCCACCCGGCTGGCGGCTCCTGATTGATGGCACGGGTCATTATTTTTGTCATGTCTCCTGCGGTAATAAAGTTTGTCCGTGTTGTTTTGTCATTCATTAATCCTCCAAATTGCGTATCTTTAAGACGGAGTTTCTTTATGGTTGCGTTTATCCGATCTATGCCGAGATACCTTATAATCTCATCGGTCGAGTAGTTATTGCTATCTGCAATCATTTTTTCGGCATGTTTCTGAAGTCGCGGAACGTCCTGTTTATCTACTCTTCCAGCCTCTACAGCTTCATGCAAAGCAAATAGAATCGGTACTTTGATGAGGGATGCTGACGGCATGGAGGTATTTTTGTTTATCTGTGCGAGATATTTTCCAGTGTCTGGATCATAGATGTTGACGGCAACAGTGCCTTTCATATTTTCAGTGATTTTCTCGATTTCTTTCTGAAAATCTGTTGTCAGTTTTTCGTCGGATTCTGGTGCTGCGGGCACAGCATATGAGGCAACTGCTGGGGCGGCTGGTGCTGGAGCTGCTGGTGGTTTTGCAAGGCTGGTAGCAGGAGCGTATGACCTAACGGTTGGTCCGCCAGCTAACACTGGGCTGGATTGCTGATTTGACCGGTCAGTTTTTAGAGCAGCGACCATGTTATCGAGGTTGTCGCGATATTGAGCTAAAGGATCGTGGATGTTAATAATGACTCTGCCATTGTCACCAGTAAGTCTGTGCATCTCTGTGAGGGTTTGGTTTATTTTGTGATTATCTGAAAAACGCGGTTCTCCGTTTGCATCAATTCCTGTATAAACTACCCAATGTCTTTTGTCTGAGATTTTTGGGAGTTTTTTGGTAGTTCCTGGAACAACTTCTTGGGTATCATATTTTCTTGGATTATTTGAAAATATGACTTGTCCAGGCTTTAAATTTTCAAGTACTTGAGTTTTTGTGAGCTTGGAAATTGCTATCCCACGGAGATTTGCTGTACCCTCAGCAATTGGTGCATTGAAATTTATATCTTTCCTTTTGATATTTCCTAGTTTTGCTAAAGTTTCAGTTATCAAATTATCGCAAAATTGTTCGCAATGACCTCTAAGTTGTTCTGTTTCTTCTTTCCCTCTTTTTGACCAATCATCGGCAAGGTTTATTAAGAAATCACTGAATTGTGTCATCTCGGCTTGATTAATTTTTGATTTTTCAACTTCAACTCCAGCTGCGGACAGCATGCCAGTCAGGAGAAATTTATTTTCCATGCTTCCGTGAGAGGATGTTTCGTGAATGTATTTGATATTGTCTGAATTTCCCTGGTTTAAAATCTTTTTAGCAGTTTCATCTGTTCTGGCAAATTCTGATCCTGTGTACATTATAACTTGGCCAGTTTTGCTGAATTTAATGAGTTCTGACTCAATATTATGATAGGAATCTGGGAAAGTTCCGTCCAGCATGGTAACGGATTTGATGTCTACTTTAATTGGCTGTTTGAGAATTTCGGCGATGGCTCGATAGCCGCCACTATAACCGATTAAGCTTATTTCACCTTTGCCCGCCGAAGTTTTAATAGAGTTCATTAAAGAAGTGAAGACGTCCTGTTGTTTCAACATATTCCAGCGATCATTTTCGTTTTTTTCTGTTCCACATTGGGGAACTACTAAAACTGCATTTATTCCTCTAGTGCGCATTTCTCTTACTGCGGCCAAAGTTTTGGTTTTAACAGTTTCAAATTCTGAATTATCGCCGTGAAGGTAAACAAAATATTTTACTGGTTTTTCAGATAATTCTGCATTTTTACTATAGTTATAATAGACAGGTCGGTGAGTTGGTGAATCGGCAGCTGAGATAGTTTCCGGGGTTTCTTCGTTTTCTTTTATTTCAATTTTTTGTACTTCCGTGGTGTCTAATGTCTTGGTGATTTCCGATTTGCCAGCATAATTGGAAATATATTGAGGAGTGTGTTCAGTTACTGCTTGGACTTCTTTGGCGCTGTTTTTAAGATTTAAATAATGTTGTTTTTCAGCCTCTAAAGATTTTTTGTATTCTTCAGAATCTTCAGACAGGAATGACAGAGGTTTTACCGTGTAGCCAGCAAAAATTGCTATGTAGCCGTTGTCGTCAAAGTAACCAGTGCGATTGCCGCGAGTTTCACGTTTACCTTGGCGGGAATTTCCATTGGTGTCTCTGATTTCTGCCATTGTAATGCTTGGTGGAATAAGGTGCCCAGCGCCTAATCCATATTTTGTTTTGTATTCACTATCTAATTCTTGCTTAACTACAAAAACTTCCTGACCATTTTTGTCGGTGGTTTTATTTAAGAATGCTTTTGAGAGAATGCTGAATTTTTTTTCTTGTTCATCTTCTGATAAACCAAGCCATTTCCAGCCACCTTGCAGATCTATTAAACTTACTTTGTCGCTTTGTGCGAGGTCGATAATTTCTTTAATTCTCCCTGGGGTTTCTGCCTCAAGAAGGGCTTCGTAATAAGCATTTGCTTTGGTCTTGAAATCTTCGTTTAATTTGGCAGTTTCCGGAGTTTGTTTTTTGGAGTTTTCGGTAGCTTCACTTGAGATTTTGATTTCTAAATCACGTCTTTTAATGTGGCTTTCTTCGATTGATTCCAGTATTTCTGTGCTTTGTCCGCCAGGAATTTCCTCTGGAGGGGTTTGATTTTCCGGAGTATTTTGGTGAATCAAAAATCTTTCGTTGAAATTTACTCTATATAAAAACCGCATTTATTTTTGTTTAAATCTGATTATTATACCTTATTTTGGAGATTTTTTCAAGAAACTAAGGACTTCCATTCCGCTGCGGAAAGCGTTTCGGGGCGGCGGTCGATGCTGATGCCGAGTTGTAGGCATTTTTCTTTGCTGTCTGGGATGGTGTTGGAGATTTTTTTGCGTCTTTGGGAGAAGGCTTTTTTGGCTAAATCTAGAGCTTTTTTGGCGATTTCCCCTGTGGTGTATTCTTTGTCGGTTGGTTTGTAAGTTTGGATATTAATTATTGCTGAATTTACGTTGGGCGCGGGATAAAAAGATCCGGCGGAAACTTTTTTGATGAATCTTGCTTTGCCAAAAAGTGCTGTTTGTAGCGATAAAATAGTCATGTCCGGTTCGAGGATGCAGAGTTTTTGGCCTACTTCTTCTTGCACAAGTAGAGTGAGACTTTCAGGGCGATTTTTGTGCTGTAAAAAATGACTTATCAGAGGAGAAGTGATGTAATATGGAATGTTGGCCACAACTTTGTAATTTTCGGGAGGGTCAAATTTTAGAGCGTCTTGCTGGACGATGGTAAGATTTTCGGCTTCTTTAAAGGTATTTTCCAGATATGGGATTAAGGTTCGGTCTAATTCTACTGTTATAACCTTGTCGGCTGCATTTATTAATTCCTGGGTCAAAACACCAAGACCGGGTCCAACTTCTACCACTGTATCAGTTTTTTTGATCTCTGCAGTTTCGACTATTTTATCCAAAACTGATCTGTTAATTAAAAAATTCTGGCCAAAATTTTTCTTGGCAAAGAGGTCGTTTGTGAGTAAAAGCTCTTTTATATCCTTTGCGTTGGTCAAATCCATTCTAACTGAGTTTAATTTTTAGTAATTTTAGTTGGCTGGCAATTCCGCTCAAAATTGTGATGTTTGCTGTTGGCACCTTGAATTCCTGGCTTAAGTATTTTATTAATTCTTTATTGGCTTTGCCTTTTTCTGGTGGGGCCTGGATTCTGATTTTAACCGTTTTATCTTCTAAAATACCAGTGATTTCTGTCTGCTGGCTTTTTGGGGTGACTTTGACGCGTAAATATCCTGTGAGATTTATTTCTTTAAGAATGGCTTCGTGGAGCTCGTCAGATGCTTGTTGGGATGATTTGGACATGTTCTTTTTTGCGTTTTAGAAACTTGCTGATTTCTTCGATACTGACGATTAAGAATGTGCAAAAAAACACTATCTGCCAGTCAAATTTGCTTAAGAAGTCGAAATCAATGCTGTTTTTTAAGAATGAATAATTGGTTAGGAAATACAGACAAAGAACGATGATAACGGTTGTCAGTGATAGGTAATAGTTTTTAGAAGTTCGTGCAAAAAGATGTTGGTCGCCTTTTGTTAATTGGTGTGCGCCGATAATTTGCTTCAAAGCTAGAATAGTGAAAACTATCATGATTGATGTCAGGTGGCCGGTTGTGTAGTCGCCGAATGTTTCGCCTGGGAACCAGCCAAAACGTAATAAACTCCAGAGGTAAATTAGGCTTATGATGATGCCGCTTGAAATGCTTTTGAGAATTAAACTGGATTTGTTTTCTACTTTGTCGGAGAGGTTTTTGTCGGTTTTTAAACTTAGCTCATTTAGAATATTAATTAGAATATCCAGACAGAGAATTGTTGTAATTGTAAGTGGAAGTGGGGCTTGTAGAATAAGTGCCATAGCGACTAAAATGACTTCCGCTATTTTTAGGGAAATGGCGTGATATTGAATAGTTTTGTAATCTTTTTGTAGGGTTTTTGCCTTTTGGGCGTTTTCTAAAACGTCTGCAAAACTATACTCGCTGTCTTTGTTTATGTTGATAAAAGGTTGATTTTTTTGGATGAAGAAATTTATGATGCGTTCGCGATTTGCTGTTTCGAGTTCAGGGAAAATATAATCTTTTTCTTTACCTAGGAGGATTTTTTCCAGTTTGGAATCCGGGATTTCTTCCAGCATTTTGCCGGTTATTGACTCAAAGTGTTGGGGATTGATGACTTTGAGTTGTTCCGCTACGGCAATGGCTTTATTCTCTTTTATACCACTCAAAACAAAGATTTTTACGCCATGATTTTTGAGGGCTTCAATTGTTGGAATTAATTCTGTATTAAGAGTTTCAACAAGACCAATAATGCCAATTAGAACCAGGTCTTTTTCGGTGAATTGCTCACTGTAATGATCGAGTCTTTTTAGTGGGAGTGCGCGGTAGGCGAAGCCCAAAACTTTTTCTCCATTCTTAACTAATTTGTCGATGTGTTTTTTGATTTTATGACGGATTTGAGGGGTGATATCGATTTTTTTGCCGTCGATAAAAACTCTGGTGCAGTTGTCCAAAATAACTCTGGCGTGACCTTTGTTAAAGGCGAATATTTCTTTGGATTTTTTGTTAATTGCAATAATGCTGGAAAATCGTTGGTCTTTTGGAACCTGGCTTTGGCTGATGATTTCGTGATCGTCGGTGATGCTTTTGATGTTGATGGCGCAGCTCTTTAAAAAATTAATAGTGACTTCTTCCAGATGTCTGGTTTTTTCGTAACGACAAAGGGTGGCGCACTGTGCGAGCAAGAATAGAGAGGGATCTTTTTGCAGATCTTTTTTGTCCATGTTCATCTCTTTTTGGGTGCTGCGGTCTATTAGTAAAAAGGTATTACTGTTGCGGTTGAATTTGGCTTTGAATCTATCAAAAAGCAGACTTTTAACTTCAATTGGAGCTTTGGTTAAACTGCCGCTTACTGTTGTGAAAATAGTTCTTATTTCTGCGAGTTTATTGTTGTAGCTGGAAAAGAATTTTGGCAGGTAAATACTAACAAAAAGACTGATTGGAGTTGCCGCCAATAAAACTGTGAATATTTTTTGAATGAGGTTTAGGTCTAGCATTTTATTTAAGTTGATCTTTGCGCCACTTGGCAATGTTTTTGTGGTTGCCTGACATTAAAACGTCGGGGACTTTTAGCCCTTTGAATTCGGGTGGTCTGGTATAGTGTGGGTATTCTTTTTTGCGATTGATGGATTTTGAGAATGAGTCTTCCTGATGCGATTCTTCACTACCCAAAACTCCAGGGATTAGTCGACTAACCGTATCGATAATGACCATTGCTCCTAATTCTCCACCCGTCAAAACATATTTACCAATAGAGATTTCCATGTCTACACAAAGGTCGATGGCACGTTGATCAATTCCTTCATAGCGTCCGCAAATTAAAATTAAATCCTGGCCATTTTTACTGAATTTTTCGGCCAGACTTTGAGTGAGAGTTTTGCCTTTTGGACTTAAGTAAATTACTGGGCCCTTGTTGAATTTTTTAACCTCTTGAATTGCGTCGTAAATCGGTTGGGCTAACATTACCATTCCAGCTCCGCCACCAAAAGGTAGGTCATCAACTTTGTTGTATTTATTCTTTGTAAAAGCCCTAATGTCGTGGACGTGAATTTCGATTAATTGCTTTTCTTTGGCTCGTTTAAGAATACTTTCATTAAGATATGAGTCAAAGATATTAGGAAAAATTGTCAGAATGTCGAAGCGCATGAGCGAAGTATACTGGAAGCTTTTATTTTCTAAAAATTTTTCTAATTAATTCACTTGTTGCGGGTACTAAAAATACTGTCAAACAACATGCAAAAACCAAAACTAAATCTGTTAGGCTGAGTGGTACGGTTTTAAAAATATTTTGGAAGAAAGGTGTATAAACCACCATTAGTTGCAGTAAGAATGAAATTATATTGGCCATGATCAGGCTTTTGTTTGCAAAGAGGGCTTTGATGCCCATGACTTTTTCTTGCTGGCAGACGAAGGCAAAGAGGATTTCAAAGATTACGGTTTCTGTGAAGATTAATGTGCGGGTGTATGAGGCGATGTCCATGTTGGCTAAATTTATCCCAAGTGATTGGTCTTTGCTGAGACCGTAAAAATACAGACAGATGTTGATAATTATTTGGAAGAGTATTGCTACAAAAATAAAGATCATGAATTTGCGGAAAATATTTTCCTCTTTTGGACGCGGTTTTTGCTGCATGATGTTTTTTGCGGCAGGGGATTGGCCAAGGGCGAGCGCTGGGAGGGCGTCTGTGGCGATATTAATCCAGAGAATCTGCAGTGGTAAAATCGGTAGTGGAAAGCCAGCTGTGGCAATTATGCCAACTATGAACAAGCTGCTAAAATTAGCCGCCAGCATGTATTTGATAAAGGCCAGAATGTTGTTGTAGATTTTGCGACCTTCTTTAACTGTATTTACGATGGTGCTAAAGTTGTCGTCTTTGAGGACGATGTCGGCGACTTCTTTAGTGGCTTCGGTGCCCTTGATTCCCATTGCAATACCAACGTCTGCGTGTTTGAGAGCTGGGGCGTCATTAACTCCATCGCCAGTGACCGCTACAACCTCACCACTTCTCTTTAGAAGGTCGACGAGGCGATATTTGTGTTCAGGGTTGGTTCGGGCAAAGATGCTCGTCTTAGCGAGTAATTTGATCAATTCTTTGTCATTTAATTTATCGATCTCATCGCCAGTTACTGGAGTGCCTGATTTTAAACCGATTAGTTCACCAATGGCTTTGGCGGTTATTGGGCTGTCACCTGTAATAATTTTGACTCTGATTCCAGCGGCAAGAGCGGTTTTGATAGATTCTTTTACGGTTTCGCGTGGTGGATCTAGCATGGCTACCAGACCTACAAAAGTCAGATTTTCTTCATCAAATTTATTGTCATATTCTTTATAGGCAAAGGCGAGAACTCTTAGAGCCTGGTTGGAATATTTTTCGTTTTGATCTAGAATTTTTTTCTTTTCGGCAGGGGTTATTTTTTGGACTTTGCCATTTAGTAGAATATGGCTGCATTTTTTGATGACTTGTTCGAGGGCTCCTTTTACCAGAATTTCTTTTTTACCTTCTATTTTGTGTAGAGTGCTCATGATTTTCCTCTCAGAAGTGAAGATGTTTTCGTCTAGTTTGTCGTAGATTTTTACAAAGTCAGCTTTGCGAGTAAGAATTTTTAAGGCGATTTCGGTGGGATCGCCGATGATGTTTTTTTCTACAAAAGAGTTGTTGCAGTTCTCACAGATTTCTAGAAGTTTTTTTTGTTCTGTAGTTTGTAACTTTGTTTTTTCATCGAATGTATAGCCAAGTCCGGCAATTTCTTCTTCTTTAAAATTTGTAAAAACTTTTTTAACAGTCATCTCATTTAATGTGAGCGTACCTGTTTTGTCTGAGCAAATTACGGTGGTTGCGCCAAGAGTTTCTATAGAATTCATCTTGCGAACTATGGCTTGTTTGCGGGCTAAAGCCTGGACGCCAAGGGCTAGAGTTAAAGTCACAATTACGGGCATGCCTTCTGGAATAGCGGAAACGCCAAGTGCTACAGAAGTCATCAACATATCAAGACTGGAAAAATTGCGTAGAATCCCGAGCACAAAGATTGTTGCTGCTAAAACTAAAACGAATAAACCAATTTTTTGGCCGAGCTTGTCGAGTTGGATAGAAAGAGGAGAGCGGGTTTTTTCTTCACGATTTAGTAGATTGATTATTTTGCCAAACTGAGTGCTCATGCCTGTGGCCATGACTTTGGCTTTGGCACGGCCAGTTGTGATGAGTGTGCCTTTGAATAGTTGGCCGGATTTGTCTTTGGCGCCTGCTTTTTTGTTTGAGGGATTGCTCTCGCCGGTGAGGATGGATTCGTCTACAGTTAGAGAAAAAGCTTCGATCAGTTCAAGGTCGGCGGGGATTTTTTCGCCTTCTGAAAGTAGGACTATGTCGCCAGGTACGAGATTTTTTACTGCGATTACCTGTTTTTCATTCTCTCTGATGACAACAACGGTTGGGATGATTAGATCTTTGAGTTTGTTGACGGCGTTTTCGGCTTTGTATTCTTGAATAAAACCAATAATGGCATTGATAATTACGATAGCAAAAATCGCAAAACCGTCGATTTTTTCGCCCAAGTAAATTGAAACGCCACCTGATAAAAGTAAGATTATTATCAAAAAAGATCTGAACTGAGCCAAAATTATCTTGAGGGCTGTAAAGCTTTTTTTAGTGATAATTTCGTTTGGGCCAAATTGAGCGAGGCTTTTGGCGACTTCTATATTGGTTAGACCTGACTGAAGGTAATTTTTAGAACTCATAGTGAGGGCTATGGTTTGAGATAGGATTTTAAATGATTTTATATTATTTTGGGGATATAACCAATTTTTTTACAATTCTTTATGAAGAAATTATTGATTTTAGCCGTGATGTCAGTGGTTTTGTTAGTGGCTTGTGATAAGGGAGCGAAAAATACACAGCAAGCCGAGGATCAGGTGGAAACTGAGGCAAGTTTAGATTCTGCACAAGAAGAGATTGTTATTAACTATGTTTTAGTTGAAGCAAATAGATCTGATAAAAATGGTCGTTATTATGAAATTCCAGATATGAGTCTTAGTTTTGTTTTGGCACCTGAGTATGCGGGATATAATGTTTTTAGATCTGGTGGAGGTAGTGGTTATGGTAGCGTGGTGATTTATAAGGGTGATGATGCGAGTGAGATTCCCATCGGAGATGGTGCAGGTGGGTTGATTTCTCTTTCTTTTCAGGGCGGTTTAAAATTAGCTGATTTGGTAAATACTATGCAGGCATATGAGTTGATTGTTGAGAATGAGAAGGTGGCTGTTGGGCTTGAAAGCTATCAGTATTTCAAAACGAAGGTTTCTGATATAGCTAATATGAATTACTATTTTAGAGAATCTCCAGAGGGGATTTACCAATTTATGGCCTCAGATAAAGAAGGTTATGGTGATGTGTTGGTTCAAGTTATGGAAACGATGGAGTTTACTTCAGCTTTTATAGGAGGGGAAATTGAAGAAGATTTTGGAGACAAAAAAATTGAACCTGTTAATTTAGATGCTAAAGGGGCACATTATGAAATTAGTGATCTTGGTTTGAGTTTTAATATTCCCGCTAAGTACAAAAAATATAAGGTGTTTCAGTCTTTCAATGGCTGGTTGACTGTTTACCCCTCTGAAAATCGAGAAGATATACCAGTAGGTGATGGTGGAGATGGTTTGATTAATCTTCATTTTGAGGAGGATAGGACATTTGATTTATTGTTCGAGATTTTTGCTGAATTTGAGCAGGACGTAGCTGGAAAAGACGTGGTGATTGGGAATACAAAGTATAGGACATTTTTGATTCCTAGTTTTGGCTCTAGTGAGATTAGAAATTATTTTGCCAGGGTAGCCGATGGTTTTTATTGGTTTTCTGCGGTGGAAGTAACTTCAGATGGTGAAAACTCTGAATACATTGATGTTTTGAAGGAGATTATGGGGTCGCTGGAGATTATGTAACTGTTACCGTTCTCCCGGCTTGCAAAAAAAAATAAACATGGTATAATGTCTATGTTTTAATAAATAACAAAAACAAAAATGAACAAAAAAGTATTGGCCATTGTTGGCGCAGTAGTACTGCTAGGTGCAGTGGTGGCCCTGTCTCTAAATGGAGGTGGTTTGCTTCAGGGTAAATTAGGTGGTAATGAACAGATTGCTATTAGTTTGTCTTCTACTCCGGTTTCACAGACTTTGATTACTGGAACTAAGAATGTAACAGTAGCTGCTTGGACTTTAACTCCAAAATCAGATGTTAAGTTAAATGATTTGGCTTTTACTTTTGGTGGTACAGCTAAACCTGATACCAGTATTAGTGGCGTAACTCTAAAAATTGATGGTCAGGTAATGGGCCTTAAGGGATCAAAATCAAGCGTCGCTTTTCAAGGTTTAAATTATTCAATGGTCGCTGGTAAGAAAGTAGAGGTGAGTCTTTGGGTGGATGTTAGTTCTGCTAACATCGTTTCAGGTTCTACTTTTGCTTATGCATTGAGAGATCTTCGTGCTGAGGATGTGAATGGAAATCATTTGCCTCGTCAGGCTGGACCTAAGGGACCAACTATGACTTTGAATAATGCTGGAACTTTGACTATTTCTACTGATTCAAATCCTCCAAAAGAAGATATTATTGTGACTGGTTCAAAAGATGTGCCTGTGGCTCTTTTTAAGGCGACTTCTACTAATGAAGCTTTTGTAATTAAGAAGCTTGCTATAAAAGAAGTTAAAGGTGGTGCATCAGATAACAATGTAAGCAAATTAACTCTTAGTTATAATGATAGTCAGGGTGTTGAAAAGAAGCACACTGGTTTTCTTACTAATGGTGTAGCTTACTTTTCAGGTTTGAATATTGCTGTGCCAAAAGATAATAGTGCTAAATTTCTAGTATCTGTAGATGCAAATACTGAATCTGCAACTCTTGGAGAGACTATTCAATTTCAGTTAGATACTGGATCTTTTGAGGCGGTTGCTCAGACAAGTGGTGAAACATTTAAAGAATTTAAAAAACAGGGAACAGTTCAGGGAAATGTTTTTCACGTTTATTCAGTTAAACCAACTATTTCTTTGAATCCTAATTCTCCATCTGGTAGTAGGACTGTTTCAACTAAAGATGCTGGTTTTATTTTTGATCTTTCAGCAGGAGCAACGCATGGTTTTACAGTAAAGGATTTGGCAATTGATATTATTTCCGATAATGATTTTGCAGTGGGCTCTAACGCCTATGTTTCTTTAAAATCTGGTAGTACAATCGTTGCTGGTCCATCAACAATTAAGGTAATTAATGGATCAAATGCAAAGGTTGAATTTACTGATGACGTTGAATTTAGTAAAAATGAAACTAAAACCTTAACATTAGAATATGATTCTGCAGCATTACTGGATGAAGATGCTGGAATGGATGATCCCGTGACATTTAAAATAGATCTTGGAAATGCTTCAACTCCTGGTGATGTTACTTGGGGAGATGACCATTTTATTTTCAGCCCTTATGTTAATGTTACCTGGTTTGGTAATGTAGCTAACTTTGTATTGAATAGTAATACTTTGAAGTACTAAGTATAGGTAAAAAATTTAAACAAAAAAAAGCCCTTCCATCTGGAAGGGCTTTTTGAATAGTTGGAGTAAGGGAAAGGGAACAGACGACTTTGTCGTCCTAACGTTTGCTGAACTGTGGAGCACGACGAGCGCGGTGGAGACCGAACTTCTTTCTTTCTTTGATTCTTGAATCACGTGTGATGAAGCCGGCTTTTTTGATAGTTGATCTGTTTGTTGGATCATTAACTACTAATGCTTTAGCAATACCATGTCTCAAAGCTTCTGCCTGAGAACTGATACCGCCACCTTCTGCAACAGCTGAAATATCAAATTTATCAACAGCTCCGATCAAAACAAAAGGAGATTTGATCAAATTTACTAGAGTTTTAGTGTGGAAATAATCAAGAACATCCTTACCATTCACGGTAATTTCGCCTGTACCTTTAGTCATTCTTACTTTGACTACTGAAGTTTTTCTTTTACCCGCAGCATAGTAGTAAGTAGCTTTGCTCTTTGGTTTAGGTGGAGTTATTTCTGTTTCAGTTGCCTGTTTTTTAGCTTTTGCAGTAGTTTTAGTAGCCATTGTGGATTTAATTATTATACTTCTAAGATTTCTGGTTTTTGAGCTTCGTGTGGATGCTCGCTGCCAGGATATAGTTTTAATTTATCTAAAATATCTTTACGTAAACGGTTTTTTGGAATCATTCCGCTGATCGCAATTGATAGAATTTTATTTGGATTATTTTTTCTCATATCAGCAGCAGATGGAGCAATAATTCCTCCTGGGAATCCACTGTGACGATAGTAAATTTTGTCTGTACCTTTGTTACCAGTTAATCTGACTTTTTCAGTATTAATGATGATAACAAAATCTCCGCAGTCCATGTGTGGACTAAAGATTGGTTTGTCCTTACCTCTTAGTTTATCTGCAACAATAGTTGCAAGTTTACCAAGGGTTTTGCCATCGGCATCGATAATATGCCATTTGCGTTTGATTTCTCCTGATTTTGGTGTAAAAGTTTTCATTTTCATTGCTATATAAGTTCAAGTTGTACGACTGATGCATTGTCTCCAGTTCTGTAACCAAGTTTTGTTATTCTTGTGTATCCAGAAGTGCGATCTTTATATTTGTTTACCAATACTTCTATGATTTTTTTAGAACTATCTTCGTGTTGAATCAATCTAGTTACTTCTCTGATCGCAGTTACTTTGTCTTCACCTTTTGCGATATTGATCAGTCTATCTAAGAATGGCACAACAACTTTTGCTTTTGATTCTGTAGTTTTGATTTTTTCGTAGATTACAACTGACATCGCCAAGTTGCGAATTAGGGCTGTAGCATTAGCTTTATCTACCTGTAGTCTGATTTTTTTTACTTTATGACGCATTGTATATTAAGGTTATTCTTCTGTTAATTTTAAGCCCTTCTTTTCCAAAGCCTGTGCTACTTCTGTAAGTGCTTTTTTACCAAAACCTCTTAGGTTTGATAATTTGCTTTCTGTACATTTTGACAATTGCTCGATAGAACCAATTCCGCCGTTAATTAGAGCGTTCAAAGTTCTTGGAGAAAAACCTAGTATTTCAATTGGAGTATAGGATTCTTGAGTTGGCTTGCTTGCTGCCTGTTCCTGTTCTTTTTCCATGATAGACTTGATGTCTGACATGTATCCGCCTTCAACTACAGCGTTTTCAGTGTTGAAAAGGTTATAGTAAGACTGAAGAATATTTGATGAGAATTTAAGCGCGTCTTCAGGAGAAATAGCTCCGTTAGTTTCGATTTCAAGAGTCAATTTGTCCAAGTTAGTCATCTGACCAACACGGTGAGCTTCTACGTCGTAACGAACTTTTTTGATTGGAGAATATAGAGCATCAAGTAAAACTACCTGAGGATCTTTTTCTTCCTTTTGTCTAGCTGTTGCTGGAATATATCCAACACCTTTTTCAACTCTCATTTCAATCTTTAATTTTGAACCTTTTTCGATTGTGCAAAGATACTGATTTGGATTTAAAATTTCGATGCCAGTAGGACATTTAATGTCTTTAGCAAATACTTCTCCAGGTTTTGATACTTCCAAATGAACCATAGCCATTTCTGGAGTTTCTTTCATAAGATTTACCAACTTAAGGTTTAAGCTTAAGTCTAGAACGCTTTCTTTGATACCTGAGATTGTTGAATACTCATGGCTTATACCTTCAATTTTGATTCCCGTAATGCAAGCACCTGGAAGAGAAGATAAAAGAACTCTTCTCAAACCGTTACCTAATGTAACGCCATAACCTGTTGGAAGCGGACTTAAGGTAAATACCGCATGATTATCACCGACTGATTCGGTTTTTAACTTTGGTATCCCTATTTCTGCTTGTATTTGATGCATTTTAATTTTGTTATGAGCTAGAGGGAAAGGTTGATTATTTAGAATAGAACTCAGTGATCAATTGATGATCAAATATTTGTTCGATATCATCCTTACCCGGAATTGCGAGTACTTCACCCTTTAGGTTTGTGATATCAGCGGAAATCCATTTTGGCGTTTTATACTTAGCTTTTTTAACTTCTTCAAAAAGTTTTGAAGCTTTTTTCTTGTCCATAACTTCAAATTTGTCGCCAGCCTTTATTAGAATAGATGGTGTTTTAGCTCTTTTTCCATTTAAAGCCACTAATCCATGGCTGATCATCTGTCTTGCCTGAGGTCTTGTTTGAGCTAATCCAGCCCTGTAGACAACGTTATCAAATCTTTGTTCAAGTAAAGTAAGGTATTTGATACCAGTAATTTCACTGCTCTTTGAAGCTAGATCATAGCATTTCCTAGATTGTTTTTCTGTAATACCAAACATAAAACGAGCTTTTTGTTTCTCCAATAGCTGTTTGCTGTACTGTGAAACTGCTGAGAATCTTTTTTGACCATGTAAACCAGGCTTGTAGTTTTTCTTAGTAAAAGCTTTGTTTTTGCTTTCGCCGTTTGTAAACAAGGCAACTCCTAATCTTCTTGAAATGCGCGTTACTGGTCCGGTATGTCTTGACATAATATTTTTACTTAATTGAGATTAATTTTGGGGGATATGGTGTTTCGGGCTTGGCCGAAACCTTTTGCTATACTTAGGCAACAAGTTGCCTGTTAGATCCTTCTTGCTTTCTTTTTACGGCAACCATTGTGTGGCATTGGAGTTAAGTCGCTGATAGATAACAAATCCAATCCTTTTGCAATAAGTCCTCTGATTGACTGTTCTCTACCGCTACCTACGCCGGTAATAAATACGTGAATTTTTTCTAGACCATAAACTTTAGCTTTTTCAGCAGCGTTTTCTGCAGATATCTGAGCGGCATAAGGAGTTGCCTTTCTAGCACCCTTAAATCCACTAGAACCTGAGCTACTCCATGAAAGTACGTTACCTTCTGGATCAGTTAAAGTAATTATAGTATTGTTGTAAGAAGCCTGAACATAAGCTTTACCCTGAACCACGGTTCTTTTTCTACTTCTACTCTTTTTAGCCGGTTTTTTTGAATCAGCCTTTTCTGCTGCAGATCCAGCCTTATTGCCCTTTTCGGATTTTCCGGTTTTTCCTTTTTTAGCTTCTTCTGCCATGATAAGTTTATAGATTAATTAAAATTATTTAGCTACTACTTTCTTGTTAGCAATAGTCTTCTTTCTACCCTTTCTTGTACGGCAGTTGTAACGAGTACGCTGACCTCTAGCTGGTAGTCCTTTTTTATGTCTTACTCCACGGTAAGCACCAATTTCCTGTAAATGCTTGATATCCATGGCAACTTTTCTTCTCAAGTCACCTTCAGTGGAAGAACGAGCAATTATTTCACGAAGTTTGACAACGTCTTCTTCGCTTAAAGCTTCAACTTTTATATTTTTATCAACATTTGCTTCCTTAAGAATTGCAGCACTTAACTTTCTGCCAATACCGTGTATTGCCGTTAAACCAATTTCGATTCTTTTTTCTTTTGGTAGATTTATACCTGCTATACGAGCCATGTGTGAAGAAGCTTAAATATTAAAAATAACAAACAGAATTAACCCTGTCTTTGTTTATGACGTTTTTCTTTTTTACAGATGATACGTACTACTCCTCTTCTGTTTACTATCTGACAGAAGTCACATATCGGCTTTACTGATGCTTTAACTTTCATATTCTGTATTCTATGTAATTATGTAGTTTTTTTAGGGGGCTGGCCTTCAAATTTGCCAGTATTTCTGTAAGTAATGCGACCTTTTGAGAGATCGTAAGTGCTGAATACAACAGTTACCTTGTCTCCAGGAAGAATTTTTATGAAATTTTTCCTCATTTTTCCAGCTAGGTAAGCTGTTATTGTTCTGCCATCTTCTAGTAGAATTTTAAACTCAGTATTTGGTAATGGTTCTATAACCGTTCCCTGAATCTGAATTTCTTCTTCTTTAGCCATTAATTACGCCCATTAAATTGCCTTTTTTAGCCTTAATTTGATGAAAAAAAGCGTTTGGATCTTACACGATAGATTTTGCTTGTGCAAGTGATTTTTTAAATTTTGACTATTCGGTCAAAATTTCACAGCCATTCTGGGTTATCAAAATGGTATTTTCGACTTGTACAGCGGCAGATCCATCTACCGTAACTAGGGTCCATCCGTCTGATAAACATTTCATTTTTCCGCTTCCGGCAGCAAAAATTGGCTCGATGGCAAGGCACATTCCTTCTTTTAAAGTAGGTCCTGAATTGCCATCCCAATAATTTATTACCGTTGGACTCTCGTGTAATTTTCTACCAATACCATGTCCGGTTAGCTCTTTTACAATGTTAAACCCCTCTTTTTCTACGATTTTTTGAATTAATTTTCCAATTTCATTTAAATGTAGACCTGGTTTTATAATGTCTAATGCAGAATAAAGTGCGTGATAAGCTGTTTTGATTAATCTAGTTTTTTGCTCATCGATTTTGCCGATGCCGATTGAACGTGCCGCATCTGAATACATGCCTTTATAAATAACCCCACCGTCAATTGTTAGCAAATCTCCATCTTTAAGAATTTTGTTCTTTTTTGGAATACCGTGAACGATTTCTTCATTTACGGCTAGACACAAAGTATGTTTAAAACCATTAAATCCTTTAAAAGCGGGGATACCACCATTTGCTCTGATAAATTTTTCTGCGAATTCGTCCAATTCTAAAGTAGACATTCCAGCTTTTGCTATCTTTGAAGTCTCTTCTAGTGTTTTTGCTAGAATCTTGGCGCTGTGGCGCATGTACTCGATTTCCTCTGGGGTTTTAATATTTGTGCTCATTTAAGTACCCATTATAGGCTCTAATTTTTCAAAAGCCAGTTTTTTTACTTCTTCGATTGAAGATTCACCGTCAATTGTGATCATTTTGTCTTCGTAGAGTTTGATTGCTGGAATGGTTTCGTGTTCAAAAGCGTCTAGGCGGTTTTTTATTGCCTCTGGGTTATCATCTGAACGGGTAATCAAATCACCTCCACATGTACATTTTTCACCTGAGTAGTCGGCTGGGTAAATTGTCTTACACACAGCACAGATTCGGCGAGTGGTTAGACGTTTTAGAGCTGTTTCTTTAGCAATGTTAATTAACACCGCTTTGTAATTGCGATTATGTTTTTGTAGTAGTTCGTTTAGTGAATGGGCCTGGTCTACCTTTCTTGGAATACCGTCAAAAAGGATGGAGGCACCGGCGGATAGGTGATTCATAAAGTTCTCAACTATTTCCATCACAACTTCATTTGGTACTAAATTTCCCGCTTCGATAATTGATTTAACTTTTCTTGAAAGTTCACTGTCTTCCTGTGCTAATTTTCTTAATTCACCTCCAGTTTCAAAAATCTGAAGATTGTATTTTTCTGCTACAGCCTTACTTAGAGTTCCTTTACCTGCTCCTTGCATGCCAAAGAATATTAGATCCATGTAGATAGGGTTTATTGGGATATTGTGTTTCGGTCTTGGCCGAAACTTTTGCTATACTTAGGCAACTTCGTTGCCTGCTAATAGAACTTTTTGTAGTCGTGCATTACCAACTGAGTGTTGATTTGTCTGATTAATTCTAGGACTACACCAACGATGATGATAATTCCAGCGCCTGAGATAAGTAGGGGAACGTTGCCAACGCCGCTGCTGCTAAATGCAAATTGAGTTAATATTGGTAGGATACCAATGAAGGCGATGAATAAAGCTCCGTAGAATGTTAATCTGCTGCTCACTGTTTTAAGATATTCAGAAGTTTGTGTCCCTGGTCTGATACCTGGAATGTATCCACCTCTTTTTTGAATATTTTCAGCGATTTCTTCTGGTTTAAATGTGATTGAAACGTAGAAGAAAGTGAAGGCAATGATTAATAGGAAGTAAACTATCATGTATGAAACACTGTTTGGGGTGAACAGGCTCGTCATAGTTGCGCCTAAACTCTGCAACCATTCTGACTTAGCATTTACAAAGAATTGGCCTAGGATACCAGGAAAACTAACTAACGCTACCGCAAAGATGATAGGAATCATACCTGCTTGATTTATTCTGATAGGAAAGAAAGCATCTTCGCCTTTTGCACGGACACCACGTCCAGCATAGGTGAGTGGTATTTTGCGTTGAGCTTCATTCACCAAAATTACAACTGTAATCAAGATGATAGTTAGTAACGTAACGATAATAAAAGGAATCAATTTGCTCTCGTCGTTTTGTGCCAAAAATAGTCCCTGTCCAATCTGTTGAGGAATACTTGCAATAATACCTGCAAAGATAAGAACTGAGATACCATTTCCAATACCTTTTTCTGTAATTTGTTCACCAATCCATACCAATAACAAGGTACCTGCAGATATAGTTAACATTATAGGTAGAATAACTGCCGGATCAGTAATGTTTTCTACGATTGGGATTTGTGATTGAGAATTTAATAGGATAATCATTCCATATGACTGTAAGAAAGCCAAAGGAAGAGTTAACCAGCGAGTATATGAGTTTAATTTTCTTCTGCCTGCGTCGCCCTCTTTTGAAAGGTTTTCCATCTTTGGAACGATAACGGTCAACAACTGGATAATGATAGAAGCGTTAATGTATGGAGAAATACCCATCAATACGATTGAGAATGTTTCAGTGCTGCCACCAGTTAAAAGACTGAACATTTCTAGTAGTTCATTCTGGTTTGAAAAAGCTGCTAGAGCAGCAGTATTTGCTCCAGGAACTGTAATATGGGCAATGAGCCTATAAAGGGCTAGAGCACCAAGGGTGAAAAGGATTTTTTTTCTTAAATCCGGGGAATTCCAGATCTGGCTTAAGTACTTAAACATCTTTTGAAATTAAAACTTTTACTTTACCTTTATTGTCTTCAACAGCTTTGATTGCTTCAACTGACGCTTTGTGTACAGTTATGTTCAAAGTCTTCTCTAGCTTGCCGTTCCCAAGTAGTTTAACAGGTTTATTCTTTTTTGAAATTAATTTTTTAGCTAGAAGGCTTTCTAGATTAACTTCTGCATTATTATCAAAAACATTTAAAGCCTCTACGTTTACAATCTGATAATCAACGTGATTAGGATTTTTGAAACCCTTTAGTTTAGGCATTCTTCTTAAAGCTGGAGTTTGTCCACCTTCGAATCCAGGTCTTCTTGTACCACCTGAACGAGCAGTTTGGCCTTTACCACCACGTGTACTAAATGTTCCACGACCAGAACCATTACCACGTCCAACTATTTTCCTACGTTTTTTGCCTGATTTGCTTTTTAATTCGAGTAGAGACATTTTAATTTAATTATTTATAGAATTATTCTGCTTTTGCCGCTGCCACAGGAGCTGGAGCTGGCTGAATAGGTTTAGCTGCGGCTCTTTTTGCTGCCGTTCTAATCATTTTTGGATTTGCTCTTAGAGTTTTAAGAGCTTGGATAGCTGCTTTAGTGTTATTAAGTTTATTATTAGCACCAAAACATTTACTTAGGATATCTTTTACACCTGTTAATTCTAGAACTTTACGAACCGCACTACCAGCGATAAGACCTGTACCTTGTACGGCTGGCATCATAATCATTTTAGCTGCTTTGTATTTAACGCCAATTCTATGAGGAATAGTTGTTCCATCTAAAACAATAACGTTAAGTTTCTTTTTTGCTTTGTTGATAGCTTTTTGAATAGCTCCAGTTACTTCGTTTGATTTACCAACACCAAAGCCAACTTTTCCTTTTCTATTTCCAATAACAACAGTAGCTCTAAAACGCATTTTTCTACCACCTTTAACTACTCTGGTAACTCTATCGATTTGAATTACTTCTTCATCGAATTCCTTTTGTTCTTTCTTTACGAAACCTGCATTTTTTGATCCTGGCTTTTGCATGTGATATTTATAGTGTTAGAATTTAAGGCCGCCTTCTCTAGCTCCGTCGGCTAAGGCTTTGATTCGGCCGTGGTATTTGTAACCATTGCGGTCAAAAACTACTTTTTCAACTTTCTTTTCGGTAGCTACTTTTGCAAGAGCTGTTCCTACTTCTTTTGATTTATCAGTTTTTGTTGCTTTAGTTTTAATCTTAAGGTCTGAGGCACTAGCTAATACTTTACCGGTTTCATCATTGATAATCTGAGCGGAAATATGAGTCAAGCTTCTAAAAACTACTAAACGTGGTCTTTCGCCTGTTCCTTTAATTTTGCTGCGAATTCTCGCTTTTCTTCTCTCCCTTAATGTTACTTTTTGGTTGGACATCTTAATTATTTATTAAATGTTCTTAGTTATTATTATTTAGCACCTGCGCCAGCAGCTTTACCAGCCTTGCGAACGATCTTTTCATCAATATATTTGATACCTTTTCCTTTGTATGGTTCCGGTTCTTTGAATGAACGTACTTTTGCAGCAACTTCACCAACGGTTTGTTTGTCTATACCCTCAATAGTAATGATGTTCTTGTTTTCACCATCAGCCTTGAATTCGATACCAACTGGGGCAACGTATTCGATTGGGTGAGAGAAACCAAGATTCAATGTGATCTTATTCTTATTTGGCTGTGCCTTGTAACCTACTCCGATAATTTCTAATTTTTTTGAATAACCTTTTGTTACACCTTCTACCATGTTGGCTATAAGGTTTCTAGTTAGTCCATGGAGAGCTCTATCTGATTTTTCTTCGCTTGGTCTTTTAACTACAATTGAATTTTCCACAGATTCGATCTGCATTCTCAAATGAAAGTCTTTTTTAAGTTCACCCTTTGGACCCTTTACCATTACAGTATTACCTGTAATTTGTACAGTTACTCCGCTAGGGATTACTACTGGTTTTTTTCCTACTCTTGACATATATAAGTTGATTTAATTTAGAAAGGGGACAGGGGGTTAGGACGGTGCCGGGCGACAAGTCGCCTGATTAATAAAGTTCGCAGATGAGCTCTCCTCCAAGGTTCTTTTTCTTTGCTTCTTTTGTAGTCATGATTCCTTGTGATGTAGAAATTATCGCAATACCAAGGTCGCTAACTACTGGTCTAATATCTGCTTTCTTGATGTAAATTCTTTGTCCTGGCTTACTTACACGTTTTAAAGTCAATTTGCTTACATGATCTTTTAACGTTACTTCCAAAACTTTGCCAGTTTCGTAATCTTCCACCTTAAAGCTTTCGATAAAGCCATTCTCTTTAATAACTTTTAGAATGCTCTCTTTTACTTGAGAATGAGGAATTGATACATTTTCATGGTGAGCCATGATAGCGTTCCTGATTCTAGTTAACATATCTGATATTGGGTCTGTATACATATAGTTTATTTACTTAGTTTAAGTTGGGATAATGTTGGGATAGGGTGTTTCGGGCTTAGCCGAAACTCTTTGCTCTATTTAGAGCGCAAGCGCTCTTACCAAGAAGACTTAGTAACTCCCATGACTTTTCCTTCACGGGCTAACTCACGGAAACAAATTCTGCAAGTTTCGAACTTTCTCATATAACCTTTAACTCTTCCGCAGAGTTTGCAACGATTATAGATTTTTGTAGGATGAGTCAGCTTTTTACCAGCAGCACGTTCCTTCGCAGCTCTTAACTTACGTCCGTTTGTCTTATTGATTAGGGATTTTTTTGCCATTTTCTTGATTGATTTATTTAGTTCTAAATGGGAAACCTAGTGCCTTTAATAGTTCGCGTCCTTCGTTATCATCTTTTGCATTTGTAGTAATGATAACCTGCAAAGGATGTAACTTGATAACATCGTCCGGACTGATTTCAGGGAAAACGATGTGTTCTTTGAATCCAAGAGCGTAATTTCCTTTGCCGTCAAAAGATTTTGGTGAGATACCACGGAAATCTCTTACACGAGGGAAAACTATATTAACTAGCTTGTTCAAAAAATCATACATTCTTCTACCTCTTAAGATAGTCACAATTCCGATAACTTCATTCTCCTTAACTTTGAAGTTTGAAATCGCTTTACGTGCTTTTGTTAGGACTGCCTTCTGGCCACTGATCTTAACTATATTTTCAACTACATTTGAATAATCTTTGTTGTGAGTTTTTACGTAAGTTCCAATACCAACGTTGATTGTTATCTTGGTAACTTTTGGTACTCTCATGATGCTCTTTGCACCTAAAGTTTCTTTAAGCTTAGGAGCAATCTCAGTTTTAAATCTAGTTTGTAAGTCTATTGCTTTTGACATTATGGTTTCTTAGTTATTTTATCTTGGATTGCATTACATTTTTTGCAAAATCTCTGTTTTTTACCATCTTCTACCTCGTATCCAACTCTAGTCTTTTTGCCACAACTTGTGCATACCAACATTACGTTTGAAGCATCAATAGGGGCCTCGAATTGAATTCTTTCTCCTGGCTTGCTATTACTCTTTTTAATGAACTTAGTGTGCATGTTAATTTTTTCAACCACAATCTTGTTTTGTTTTACCAAAACTTTAACCACTTTGCTCTTTTTGCCCTTATCTTTTCCGGCAATTACTTCTACTTGATCATTTAATTTTACTTTCATATTGTTTAATTAGAGTACCTCGGGTGCTAATGAAATAATTTTTTGGAATCCTTTTTCACGTAATTCTCTTGATACAGGACCGAATACACGAGTGCCTTTTGGCTGCATGTCCTTGTCAACGATTACGATTGCATTATCATCAAAACGAATACTTGTACCATCTTTACGATTAATCTCTTTAACCTGTCTGATAATTACGCCTTTTTCCACAGCGTGCTTTTTTACAAGTCCTCTTGGAGAAGCATCCTTGATAGCAACAACGACAACTTCGCCGATTCTTGCATAACGAGCTCCACTTCCTCTAAGAACTTTTATACACTGCGCAATCTTTGCTCCAGTATTGTCCGCTACTTTTAACATTGTTCTAAGCTGTATCATATTAATTTAATGTTTCAATTATTTACTTATTTGGTTGCTTTTGGGGTAGCCGCCTCAGGCTTTACTAGAGTCCATCTCTTTAACTTGCTAAGAGGTCTGCATTCGTAGAAAGTTACTGAATCGCCAATCTCATACTTTGTGCTTTCTGGATTGTCGATATGGTATCTACTTGAAACACGGAATCTCTTTTTGTACTTTGGGTGACTCTTATAGCTATATACTGTTGCTATTACTGTTTTCTGCTGTTTGTTGCTGGCAATAATACCTGTTTTAATTCTCATTATTTTTTTCGTTAATTATAGTTTCGATTCTAGCAATCTGTTTACGATATACCTTTAGATTGTGAGTATCTTTGTTTTCCTTGCTATTAACTTTAAAGCCCATTCTTACCAATTCTGACTTTAGGCTGGCTTTTTCCTCCATAAGTTTTTTCTCGTCTAATTTTCTTAATTCTTTAATGTCTAACATGGTTTATAACAGATTATTTTTATCTACGAAACGTGATCTAACTGGTAATTTATGAGAAGCAAGCTGCATGGCTTCTTTTGCAGTAGCCGTATCAACACCTTCCATCTCAAATATTACTGTTCCCGGTTTAACTGGTGCTACGAATAATTCAGGGGCACCTTTACCAGAACCCATCGGTACTTCAGAAGCTTTCTTGGTAATTGGCTTGTGTGGGAAAATCTTAATCCAGATTCTTCCACCTCTCTTGATAAATCTGCTCATAGTTCTACGAGCTGCTTCAATCTGTCTTGAGTTGATTTCTCCTCCTGTCATAGCCTTCAAACCATAACTTCCATGGCTGATGGTATTACCACGAGTAGCAATTCCCTTGTAGTCAGATCTTGCTCTTTGAACTTTTCTATATTTTTGCTTATTTGGTGCTAACATTTTATGATTGTTTAATTTCTTCTATCTGTTCGGTAAGTTTTTTCTTAAGGTCTTTTTTAAATATATCTCCACGGTAGATCCAGGTTTTGATACCTATTTTACCGTAGCTAGTAAAGGCTGGTACGGACGCGTAGTCTATATCTGCTCTGAACGTATGTAAAGGAATTTTACCTTTGCTAAAGAATTCACCACGAGATATTTCAACTCCATTAAGTCTTCCTCCTAGATATATTTTCGCTCCAATTGCTCCACTTTCGATAACTTTTTCTAGAGCCATCTTGGCTGCTCTTCTGTATGAAACACGCTTTTCAACCTGTCTAGCAACGCTGTCAGCAAAAATCTTTGCATCTAACATTGGCTTTTTGATCTCTTTAATATTGATAGCAAAAGTCTCTTTGAATGTTTTATGTAGAATATCTTTTAATTTCTCGATACCTTCACCGCCATGACCAATGATTACACCTGGTTTTGATGAGTGAATGTTTAGGATAACTTTACCCTGGGTTCTAAGAATCTCGATTTTTGACATACCATCATTATCCAGGTTTTTCTTGATCAAAGCATTAATTGCAATGTCCTGATGTAAAACTTTGGCATAATTTTTACCAGCATACCATTTTGAATCCCAATCCTGGGTGATGCCGATTCTTATGATTTTTGGGTTTACTTTGTGACCCATAGGGTTTTTATAAGTTATTTAAGTTATTATTGAGCTTTTTTAGTACGAGTAGTCTTTTTTACTTTTACTTCCGGTTCAGCCTTTGGCTCAGCGCTACCTTCCGTTTCAACTGTTTTTACTTTAGTCTTAGCTTCACCTCTGCTTACCAATGATACCGTAATATGTGATGTTCTCTTTAGAATAGGGTGCATTCTGCCTCTTGAAACTGGAATTCCTCTTTTGTAAGTAGGTCCTTCTGTAACAATAATTTCATGAATGAATAGACTTTCTTTATCCTGTTTGAAATTGTTTTCTGCGTTTGCTGCTGCTGATTCAATAACTTTCTTAATGATATCCGCTGCCTTTTTTCTTGTGAATTTAAGTGTGTCAGTTGCGTCTTTTACGCTCATACCTTTAACCAATAGGGCAATCAATGCTGCTTTTTTTGGTGTAATCCTGACTTGTCTTAGTATTGCTTTCATCTTATTAAAATTGGTTGATTATATTTTTAGTTTTCTCTCTTAGCCAACTGACCACCATGTCCACGGAATAAAGTTGTTGGTGCAAATTCGCCCAACTTGTGACCAATCATATTTTCAGTAACGAATACTGGAATAAATTGTTTGCCGTTGTGAACTGCGAATGTGTGTCCGATAAATTCAGGTGCAATTGTGCAATCTCTTGACCAGGTCTTGATTGGCTTTTTTTGACCAGTTTCATTAACTTTCTCAACCTTCTTCATCATCTTAGGGTCTATATATGGTCCTTTTTTGCTACTTCTTGACATAATTTTGCAGTTAAGCGATTAGCTTTTATTATTTACTACGACGTTTTACGATCATTTTTGTAGTATAGTGCCTTTTTCTAGTCTTGAAACCAAGTGCAGGCATGCCCCATGGAGTTTTTGGATACTTAAGACCAATTGATGTATGGCCCTTACCACCTCCGTGTGGATGATCTTTTGCGTTCATGGCTGTACCTACTACAGTTGGTCTCCAACCCATGTGTCTCTTACGACCAGCTTTACCTATTTTAATATTGTTGAACTCGAGATTACTTACTTGTCCGATACTTGCATAACAATCTTTATCTACTTTTCTTACTTCACCTGAGGGCATTTGTATCTGAGCATGATCACCTTCGAGAGAAGTTAGTTTGATGATAGTTCCGGCACTTCTACCTAATTGACCACCTTTACCAAGAGTTAATTCTACGTTGTAAATATTATAACCAACCGGGATATTCTTGATCATCATACGATTACCCAACTTGATTTTGCCCTTTTCCTTAGTAACAATTTCATCTCCAACCTTGATTCCATCTGGAGCAAGCTGGTAAGTCTTTTCACCATCCTTATATCCCAAAAGCATAATATATGCGCTGCGATTTGGGTCGTATTCCACTGATTGAACCTTTGCTTCGATGTTTAGTTTGCCAGTACCCTTGAAGTCTACCATACGGTATCTCCTGTCTGCTCCACCACCTCTATGACGAACGGTGATTTTACCTCTAAAGTTTCTACCACTACCTTTCTTTAATTTTACAGTAAGGGATTTAGTAGGTTTGCTTCTAGTTATTTCCTCGAATGAAGAAACACTCATATGTCTGACACCCGGCGTTGTTGGTTTAAATTTCTTTAGAGTCATTATTTTTTATCTTTAGAATCTTTAAGTTTACTAGGATCGATGGTTTTGCCACCTTTTAAAGTTACTATAGCTTTTTTCATAACAGGTCTCTTTGTCCACTCATATTTTCCTTTAATAGTTCTCTTTTTTGGAGCAGTTAACATTGTTCTAACAGTTGCAACTTCTGCACCATATAGTTCTTTGATCGCTTGTTTAACTTCAATTTTTGTAGAAGTTTTTTGAACCATGAAGGTGTATTTGCCTTTGCCCTGAGCAAATGAGCTCTTTTCTGTTGTGATCGCCTGAATGATTGCTGAATTATTTTTCATTGATTATTAATTATTTCGTAAATGTTTCCTCAAGCTTCTTTACGGAATCTTTGAATAGAAGAACGTTTCTGTATTTCTGTAAATCCCCGATGTTTAGGTAGCCAGCAGTGATGAATTTTGCATTAGCAAGATTGCGTACTGACTTTTGTACCACTAGGTCTTTTACAGGAAGAACAACGAGAACGTTTCTATCTATAGGTAATTTCTTGATTAAAGTGTCGAATTCTTTAGTTTTTGGTTTATCAAGACTGAATCCTTCTAAACCAATAATCTGATTTGCACGAGCTTTTTCTGATAGAGCTGAAAGTAAAGCTACTCTTCTTTGTTTCTTTGGCATGTCTTTTTCGAAGGTTTTAACACTTCTTGGACCGAAAGTTACACCACCACCCCTCATATGAGGATTTCTAGTGGAACCTTGACGGGCGTTACCTGTAGACTTTTGAGCCAATGGCTTTTTGCCACCACCTCTGATTTCACCCTTAGTCTTTGTATGAGCAATTGCTACACGTTTGTTAGCCAACTGTCTTATTAAAGCCTGATGAATCAAGTCTTCATTGTATGGGACTTCAAATAGTGCCTTTGGAAGCTCTAGAGAGCCGTTCTTTTCACCTTTTTGATTGTATAAATCTATCTTCATTATAATTATTTAACTTTAACGATTTTGATTAGACCACCATTTGGTCCCGGTAATGAACCCCTGATGCAGATAATTTGCTTAGCAGCGTCCATAGAGATGATTTCTTTTTGTAGAGTGACAGTGTCAGTACCGTGTCTACCTGGCAATTTCTTACCTTTTTGTACACGTCCCGGTTTTGCACGACAACCTATTGAACCTGGTTCGCGGTGGTGGTGAGAACCATGTCCACCCGGACCACTCTTGAACTTCCATCTCTTTATTACACCGGCGAAACCTCTACCTTTTGAAATTCCAGTAATCTTTACCAATTCTGTACCCTGGAGATTTTCAACGGTTAGTTGATCGCCTTTCTTATAATTCGCTACGTCTGCTTCGAGTATTTTAAATTCTCTTTGATACTGATATTGCTTAGTCTTTGTCGGTTTTTTTAATTTGGAAAAACCAAGGACTAACGCCGGATATCCGTCTTTCTCAACTGTCTTCACCTGTACGATCTCATTTGGACCACACTGGACTACAGTAATCGGGATCACGCGACCATCATCTTGAAAGATGCGAGTCATACCTAATTTTTTACCTAGAATTCCTGACATATATTGTTGTATTGGTTAATCCCCGCTAAGGAGGTGCTCCGAAAAGATTTTTGTAAACCCTTTCTGGGAGTTGGCCGGTAGGCCTTTTTAACTTGCCGTGTCAAATTGCCGTTAGAATATACAGATCACTCTTTGCCTAGTCAATAGAAAATTTAAAGATTGATTTTGCGGCTATGGCTTGCGCTAATTAGCTATTCATTTGTAACATTTTTATCTCGATTTCTACACCCGCTGGAAGGCTAAGGTTTGAAAGAGCTTCTATTGTATGAGAAGTCGTTTCTGTGATGTCGATTAGTCGGGCATGTGTACGCATTTCAAACTGATCTCTAGCATTCTTGTGAACGAAAGTAGATTTGTTTACTGTGAATTTTTCGATCTTAGTTGGAAGTGGAATAGGGCCGGCAACGATTGCGCCTGTTCTCTCGGCTGTGTCGATGATTAACTTAGTAGTTTCGTCGATAACTTTGTGATCAAATGATTTTACTTTGATACGAATCTTTTGTTTGTTTGCCATGTTGTTTATTGGTTAGGAGAAGTAAATTTAAAAAACCGAGTTTTACAGCTCGGTTAGGGTTTGATTAGTCGCTTTTTTAGAATTCTTTAGAATTGAAAGCGGAGATGAAACCTGAGCTGTCCCGCTATTCTTTGTAGAATCTGGCGGGTGACTTCCTAAAAACAGAAAATCAATTTTGTAGTGAATTTATATAGATAGTTTTGATTGTAGTCAAGTTTTTTATTGACATTCTATTGGTGCATGTATAAATTGTGGCCTCTATAATTTTTAATTCTATATAATGAGTGCAGAAGCTGTGGGAGGGAAGAAGGATGTGGTGAATGGTGCAGGTAGATTGGACGCTGTCGAGGGAATGGGTGTTGCTGCTTGGATTCGAGCCGGAGATTCTGCTAGAGCTCAGGTTGAAGTTGCGGATGACGGTTTGAAAGCGGCTGTTGAGAGTGAGTTGCGGACTTTGTTTGGAAGTAATATTGATGAATTATTTGTTAATAGATCAAATGGTACTTTATCTGTGACTTTTAGGTTTGGCGAAGTGGATTTTCCTGAAGGGGCAAAAGTGGAAGAGGGTGTTCAAGTGGATAGTGATCATCATCATGATGGAGACGAGATTGTTAGTTTTAAGCATGTGGCTAATCTGGCATCTAATAGAGATTTTTTCGAAAAATTATTTGCCGGGTATTCTTTATTTGGCGCAATAACTTCTGCTAAATTACTTTCTAATAAAAAGTGTGGATTTGTGTTGGATATTAATGCGATGAGGGGTGAGGCAGTGGCGGAACCTAATCTAGCGGTTGAGGCTAAAGATGGTGATGCTGGAGCCGCAATAAATGGTATTAGGAAAGGCGTTGGCTTTGGTTTGTCGGATAGCGTCATTGATCTAAAGGATATTGTTTGGTGATATCGTGGTGTCTTAACTTTAATTTAAGAATTTATGGCGGACAGATTTGATAGAGATAGGGATATTGATACTACTGAAATTCCATCTAGAGGAACTGGGGATTTGGCAAAATTGATTTTTGAATTAAAGTTTATAGAGAGAGCGGCTCGTGACGAAATTTTTAGTAGGATTAGTTATTTTCTTGAGCGTAAATTAGGAGGAGGTGGTTCTGAATGTGTATTTAAAATTTTGGCATTGCTTACGGATCCTGAAATTGATTTTGTTGTTCAGGGTGGCATTGTTAGTGTGTATGTGGATAAAATTAGACCACGGAATTATCAATTTGGAGCCAGGGATGATCACTCTCAAGCCATTATCGATTTGGTTAGTCAGTTGAGCGGTGATGGAGTTGAGGTTATTAATAGAGAAGAGGATGAATTTGGTACTGAAGTTATAGGATTTAAAATGCCTTTGGCAGAATTGGATAGAGGTTTCCCTATTGGTGGAGTACCTCGTGGAGGCGTTGAAGTTGTGGATGATTTTGTTGGGCAGGGAGAGGTTGGTGATATTAGGCAACGGGTTGGGGGAGCGGTTGCGCTCGGTGGTTCAGTTGGAAAAGATGTTGATTAGTTCTCCCTAGGGAGGATTTGTGATCTGCAAATGGATTTAAATTTGACGATTGCTGATTTGGTGATATTATTCTATCTTAATTTTAATTTAAACTTTATGAGTGAAGTAAATCTGATTGATGACGTCCGTCCAGATTTTATTCAGCAAGCTGCCGCGAGACTTGAAGGCAAAGGTGCTGGTTATGATGATATGGACGATCCTTTAAAGCATCATCTTGTCGATACATCTGGCATTTCCAGAAGTGAAGTTACTGCAGAAAGCTATGCTGCAGAATGCGAAGATTTGAGAAGAAGGTATGCTGCATCTGCCGCAAATGGTTCTCATGTAGATTAAATAATTATCTTAATTAAACTTTATGGTAGAAATTGATGAGGGAAGTGGTTCTTGGTTGGAATACAGCACTTTGAATAGCAATGTAAAATCCAGGATCAGTGCTACTGTGCAGATGAAAGCTAGTGCTGCTGCGGCTATGGATATGTGGGCAATTCTTAATAAAGCTGGGACTGAATCTACCGATACGATTAGAGGCTCTTTAGATATTTCTTTGGATAGTAAAGCTCTTAATGATTCAGATATAGCCCTTCTGAGAAAGTTAAATGAATGTGGTGTAATTCAACTTGTTAATAATGATAGTAGTATATCTGGATTTGAGATAGATTTGGATGCGAATAGGAGTAGTCGCGATGTTGTTGCCGATGCCTCTCCCCATGCCACTGGCGCCCTTGAAAGTAATGAAAATGTTGATTTGATGGTTGCTGATATGAGGGTGGCTGTAGCTGACAATGCAAGAAATAATGCTAAACTCCTCAGGATGTTTGGAGAAGAGTGAGAGCTCTAGTAGATAGTAAATTTATTCAGCACAAAAAAAATCGCATCAACCTTTCGGGAGATGCGATTTTTGAACAGAGCGCAAGCGCTCGGCTATTTCAAAATCTTTGCTACTACTCCGGCACCTACTGTACGACCACCTTCACGGATGGCGAAACGAGTACCTTCTTCAAGAGCGATAGGAGCTCCAAGAGTAATTGTCATTTTAACGTTATCACCTGGCATAACCATTTCTACGTCAGCTGGTAATTCTACAGAACCAGTTGCGTCAGTTGTACGGATGTAGAACTGAGGTTTGTAACCTTTGAAAAATGGAGTATGACGACCACCTTCATCTTTTGTCAAAACGTAAATTTCAGATTCGAATGTAGTGTGTGGAGTGATTGAACCTGGTTTAGCAATAACCTGACCTCTTTCGATATCATCTCTTTCAACACCACGGATAAGTAGACCAACGTTGTCTCCAGCCTGACCTCTATCAAGGCTCTTTCTGAACATTTCAACACCAGTTACTACTACTTTTCTTGTTGGACGAATACCAACGATTTCAACTTCATCATTCACATTAACCACACCCTGATCAACTCTACCAGTTGCTACTGTACCTCTACCTTTGATAGAGAATACATCTTCAACTGACATCAAGAATGGTTTGTCTAGGATACGAACTGGATCTGGAATATATGTATCAAGTACTTCAAGAAGATCAAGAATTGGTTTGTTAGCTACTGGATCAGCTGGGTTTTCCATAGCTTTAAGAGCTGAACCACGGATGATTGGAGTAGTGTCTCCAGGGAATCCGTATTTATTTAGAAGTTCACGAACTTCAATTTCTGAAAGATCAGCAATATCTGGATCAGCCATGTCGATCTTATTCAAGAAAACAACAATGTAAGGAACGTTAACCTGTTTAGCAAGAAGGATATGTTCACGAGTTTGTGGCATAGGACCATCTGCAGCAGATACTACTAGAATAGCGCCATCCATTTGAGCGGCACCAGTAATCATGTTCTTAACGTAATCGGCATGACCTGGACAATCCACGTGAGCGTAATGTCTTTTAGCTGTAACGTATTCCTGATGAGAAGTTGAGATAGTAATACCTCTAGCTTTTTCTTCTGGGGCGTTATCAATTTGGTCGTAAGCAACACCTTTGTTGCCACCACCGAATACTGTTGCTGCTACCATCGTGATTGCAGCTGTAAGGGTAGTTTTACCATGATCTACGTGGCCAATTGTACCTACGTTCACATGGACTTTACTGCGGTCAAAAACTCCTTCTGCCATATCATTGTTGTTTAGGGAATTAATAAATGTATATTTAGCGCTGATTTACAGCGGACGAATAGTATATTATCAATTATTTATTGTCAATAAATTATCGATTGTTTACGCCTGTTCTCTTGGTAATGATTCCTTCTGCTACGTTAGTTGGAACTTTTTCGTAATGACCGAATTCCATAGCGTAGTTACCACGACCCTGAGTCATAGATCTCAAGTCAGTAGCGTAACCAAACATCGCTCCCAATGGGATAGTCGCCTTGATGAATTTAACTACACCTCTGTCGCCAGTTTCCTGGATCTGCCCGCGACGTGAGTTAATATCACCCATAACATCACCAAAGTAATTTTCTGGAACTGTAACCTCAACTTTCATGATAGGTTCCAAAATAACTGGGTTAGCCTTCTTAGCCGCTTCCTGGAAACAAATTGAACCGGCAATTTTGAACGCCATTTCTGATGAATCCACATCATGGTATGAACCATCAAGAAGTTCTGCCTTGATATCCACTATTGGGTAACCGGCCAAAATACCTTTTGTTAAAGCTTCTTTTACACCTTTGTCTACCGCAGGAATAAATTCTCTTGGAATTCTACCTCCAACTACTGAGTTCACGAATTCATAACCTTTACCTGGTTCCATTGGAGAGAATTTCATTACTACGTGACCAAACTGACCACGACCACCAGATTGTTTTGCATATTTTTCTTCACCTTCAATCTCTTTTGAAATTGTTTCACGGTAAGCTACCTGTGGAGCACCGATATTAGCTTCTACCTTAAATTCACGACGCATACGATCAACGATGATATCAAGATGTAATTCACCCATACCAGCGATAATTGTCTGTCCAGTTTCTTCATCAGTATTTACACGGAAAGTTGGATCTTCTTCAGCAAGTCTCTGTAGCGCAAAGCCCATTTTTTCCTGATCAGCTTTAGTTTTTGGTTCAACTGCGATACGGATAACTGGCTCTGGGAAAGTAATTGATTCAAGAAGAATAGGATTATTTGGATCGCAAAGTGTGTTACCAGTTGTAGTCTTTTTCAAACCTACGATGGCAGCAATATCACCAGCGTGTACTTCTTTAATTTCGTTTCTGTGGTTGGCGTGCATTTGGATCAAACGACCAATACGTTCTTGAGTATCAGTTGAAGTGTTTAATGCGTAACTTCCGGATTGTAATTTTCCTGAGTAAACACGGATATATGTAAGTGAACCTACGAATGGATCACTTGCAATTTTAAATGCCAAGGCACTAAATGGCTGATCAACGATCATTTTTCTTGTAATTGCTTCACCTGTATCTGGATTTGTTCCTTTAACTTCAGACAAATCTTGAGGACTTGGTAAGTAAAAACAAACTGCGTTTAATACCAACTGAGCTCCCATATTCTGCAAGGCGCTACCACAAACTACCGGGTAGATTTTGCTTACGATTGTAGCTCTACGGATAGCAGCTCTAATTTCGTCATTAGACATTTCTGCACCCTCAAGGAATTTTTCCATCAATATGTCGTCGTTTTCAGCAACTTTTTCAATCATGATAGCGCGGAATTCTTCCACTTTATCATTCATGTCTTCTGGAATTGGAATTTCTTTATTTATTTCTCCGTTTTTACCTTCAAAAGTCCAGGCTTTTCTTTCGATCAAGTCAATTACACCTTTAAATTCTTTTTCAGCACCGATAGGTAACTGGATGGCTACTGCATTTGGGTTAAGTCTTGTGTGAATACTCTTCAAGCTCATGTAGAAATCTCCACCAACTTTATCCATTTTGTTAATGAAGGCAACACGAGGAACGTTATATTTATCAGCCTGTCTCCAAACTGTTTCTGACTGAGGTTCCACACCCATACCACCATCGAATACTGCCACACCTCCGTCAAGTACGCGAAGTGAGCGTTCTACTTCTACAGTAAAATCTACGTGACCTGGAGTATCGATAATGTTGATTCTATATTCTGATTTGTCATCGCATCCGATTGGAGTCCAAAAACAAGTTGTAGCCGCTGAAGTAATTGTGATACCTCTTTCCTGCTCTTGTTCCATCCAATCCATGGTTGCAGCACCTTCGTGCACTTCACCGATTTTGTAAGTTTTACCTGTGTAAAAAAGAATACGCTCTGTAACTGTTGTTTTACCTGCATCGATGTGCGCGATAATTCCGATATTACGTAATTTGCTGAGATCTTCGGCCATGGTATTGGGAAATTAAAATTTAAATAAAATGTTGTGCGTCAATTTGGATTTCGACGCAGGGAGATTATATGTTTTGAATGGCTTAAGTCAAGGCTTAACTCTTTTTTGAGAAATCTCTTCTGCCAGCGATTAATAGGCCTAGAGTTGTCAGGGTTAGAATAAGGCTAATTAGAAATTCTTGGCTGAGGATTTGTTTGCCGTAGTTAGCCAAAAGCATAGCGAACAACACAAGTGGAATAATGGTAAAGATTAGCCCTGTAATGAATGACCAACGTTTTAGTTTTATGAGATAGTACCCGATTATTGTGCTGAGTACACCCTCGATTATGCTAATGGTGTAAAGCGTCTCCTCAATTCCAGAAAGCAATTCTTCCGGATTAACAGGTTTGCCCATTTCGACAACTAAATTTATGGTTCCGCTAATTAGCATAAGCAAACCACTAACTAAAAGAATGAGTGCGGCGATTTTGATGGCAGCGGATGGAGTTTTCATAAATTTTGTTAAATTTGAGAATAAAGTTATACTGATTTTATGCAATTAAATGATTTAACACCAGAGGAAGAGCGGGTAATTGTTGGGAAGGGGACTGAAGGGGCTTTTACTGGTGAATATACAGATACTTTTAGAGATGGTGTGTATGTTTGTCGACGTTGTGATGCGCCGCTTTATACTTCGGATAGTAAATTTCATTCGGGATGTGGCTGGCCGAGTTTTGATCAGGAAATTCCTGGGGCAGTTAAGAATACTACGGATGCGGATGGCAGGCGTACAGAGATTACTTGTATGAATTGTGGCGGGCATCTCGGGCATGTTTTTACGGGAGAATCTTTTACGGAAAAAAATGTGCGACACTGCGTGAATTCAATTTCTTTAAAATTTATTCCTAAAAAATAATATGGAAACTGTAGTTTTAGGTGGAGGCTGTTTTTGGTGTACGGAAGCGATTTTTCAGCAGTTGAGGGGAGTTGTGAAGGTGACTTCAGGATATGCCGGTGGAGAATTTAAAAATCCCGGATATTATGATTTGGCAATGGGTAGAGCTGATCAGGCAGAAGTGATTAAAGTAGAATTTGATCCTGCTGTGATTACGTTGCGAGATTTGTTGGATGTATTTTTTCACACACATAATCCGACTACGGTTAATCAACAGGGTGCGGATAAGGGACCGGCTTATCGCTCGGTAATTCTTTATACTAGTCCTGAGCAAAAGGGGATTGCGGAGAATTTGATTGCAGAATTGGGGCGGTCAGGAGAATTTGGAAATCCGATTGTGACTGATGTGGAGCCTTTGGGAGAATTTTATGAAGCGGAAGAGGAACACCAAAGTTATTATGAACGGAATTCGTACCTGCCTTATTGCGAAGTCGTGATTTCACCGAAGCTGGCTAAGTTGCGGGAGAAATATAGGGAGAAGTTGAAGTAGGGATTGGGTTAAACCGAGATTCCTAGTGCACGATTTTGCCTTTGTTCGAGTGAGTGAAGGATCTCATCTATCTGCTCATCTGTTAGTGAGCCTTCTTGAAGTCGTAAATGGATTTCTTGTCGGCATAAACCAGCTTTAGAAAGACCGCCATGGGGTAATTCTTGAAGAGTTGTTAGGTGGAGTGTTTCTCCGCTGTAGCCACTTACAAAAAGATGTCTTCCCATTCCTTGACTCAATCTGATCAATTCTTGATCCGTCAGTCTTTGTGGATTAAATCCTGCTGAAACGCTGCCTTTTAGTGCTTGGTAATCTATTCTGTTTTCCATATTACGGACTTATTTAGAAGTTTTGATTCTAGCCTTAGGGCAGTAAGTAAGTCAATGATTTGCTTTGGTATATTCTTTGTTGTACTTTGTGTTTTCGGACCGGTCCGAAAACAGCGTTTTACTTCCCTAAGAAGGTGGTCCAATTTAGTTTTGGTCTATTTGTAGCCGTTAATGGCGTTTTCGGTGTTGTTTTTGGGGAAGTCATTAAGAATACTAAATTGTGCGTTTGGCAAATTTTATTAGTAGCTAAATACTACTTCCTGCAATTTTTCTTTGAAGGTGATTTCAAAGTTGTCAAAAATACCTTTTCTGCCTAAGAGGCATTCTACTTCTTCTTTACAGATGAGAACTGGGATTTTGAGTCTGATTTTATCAATAGTCAGGTATAGATCTGTTTGTTTTGCTTCTATTGATTCCAGATTTGCGGTTTCTATTTTTGTCTTATGATCTGGTAAAGATTTGTAAGTTAAACCTAAAATTGTTCCTGCTGATTGAGGAATCATGGTGTAATCGGCTCCACTATCAATTAGAAATTCAAAATAACGGCTGGAGTTTTGATCTTTGCCGAGTTTGGCCATTAACATTGGCCTATTTCTGATGTACGTAAAGGTAAGGTGCGACATATTTTGGGTGAATGCGGGATACTAGAAATTCTTTTTTTTCTATGTCCGGCATTACTTTTTTGGCTTCATGAAGTGCTATTACGCAATCCGTGCCAATTCCCAAAACTTTTCCGTTGAAAGAAATGATGGTTTTACCAACATGCTTTTCTTCCATTCTGGCTGATATGTTTGGAGCTTTTATCATATGCTTACATGCTAGCTTAAAATGTGGATGCCGACAACTTTAGTTATATCAAATAGACATTAAATAATTATTAAATTTTCTTAAAATCTTTTCAGGTTGGTTTGCGAATTCCTATATTTATTGCAGTTTAAGTTTTCGGACCGGTCCGAAAGTCTTGTAATTGGATAGGCAAAAAAAGAGCCTCGATTTTGGTCGAAGCTCTTTTAGAATTATTGTTTCAGTCCGATTTGCTTGGGGGAACGGGCGACAAGTCGCCTTAATACTTAGCCAAGTGAGCGAATGCTTTGTTAGCGTCGGCCATACGGTTGGTGTCTTCTTTCTTTTTGAAAGCAGAACCCTGTTCGTTTGAAGCGTCTACTAATTCGTTAGCTAGTTTTTGTGCCATTGGAGCACCTTTTTTACCTCTTGAAGCGATCAATATCCAGCGACAAGCTAGAGCTAATTGACGATCTGCTTTAACTTCTCTTGGAACCTGGTAAACCGCGCCACCGATTCTTTTTGGGCGGATTTCCATCTGTGGTTTGCAGTTATCCAAAGCCAATTTGAAAACTTTTTCTGGATCTGCAGAAGTCTTTTTAGCTACTATTTTTAAAGTTTCATTAAAAATTTTGCGAGCTATGGATTTCTTACCTTCTTTCATCAAGTAGTTGATGAATTTTTCCTGAAGGGGAGAAGAGTTTTCTGGGATGTAAGTAACTTTTGATCTCATATTCTATTACGATAGGTAATTATTTAGTAGCCTTAGGTTTCTTTGCACCGTATCTTGAACGTCCTTGTTTTCTGTTTTGTACACCCTGAGTGTCCAAAACACCACGAACGATATGGTAACGCACACCCGGTAGATCTTTTACTTTTCCTCCACGAATCATCACAACTGAGTGTTCCTGTAGGTTGTGACCTTCTCCTGGGATATAAGCCATAACTTCAGTTCCGTTAGTAAGTCTAACTTTTGCAATCTTACGAAGCGCTGAGTTAGGTTTTTTAGGCGTCATAGTAGTAACTTTCACACATACACCACGTTTGAATGGTGAGTTTACTTTTGTGTTAGTGTTCTTAAGATGATTAAACATCTCATGCAAGGCTGGAGATTTGCTCTTTGCCTTTACACTTTTTCTAGGACGTCTGACTAACTGGTTAATAGTTGGCATAATATAATTTTATAGCTGTGCTAATTTATCTGACAATTTTTTGAAATGCAAGAGAATCTTCGCTTAAATAACAGGCAATGTCTTTACCTTTTCTACGCTGTCGTCGTCTCCTCTATCAAATTCAGGTTCTGCAAGGTGCTGCATTTTTCTGAAAGTTTCGCCGGCTGGGATCAATTTACCGATGATAACATTCTCTTTTAGACCCTGTAGATTATCTATACGGTTTGTTGTAGAAGCTTCTACCAATACTCTAATTGTTTCCTGGAAAGAAGCCGCAGATAACCAGCTATCAGTGTAAAGAGCGATACGAGTCAAACCAAGAAGCAATCTCTCGCCTTTAGTTTTACGTTTGCCCTTTTTAGCTAAAGCTTCGTTTGTGCGGTTGTATCTAATAATATCCACAATTTCACCAGGTAAGAAGTCACTGTCGCCGGATTCCATAATTCTAACTTTTGATAGCATTTGTTTAGCGATGATTTCGATATGTTTGTCATTGATTGTCTGACCCTGAGAAGCGTAAATGCTTTGTACCTCAGTAACAATGTACTTTTGAACAGTGTATTCATCTGTTAAATGCATCAATTGTTTAAGATCCAAATGACCAGTCGTAATTGCCTGACCTTTTGAAACCATCATGTTGTCCTTGATCTTCAAACTTCTTGAGAATGGAACCTGATATACCTTTCGGATTTTGTCGTCTGTACGGATCACGATGGAATTATCTTCGATACGAACAACTTTACCATCCTGATCAGCCTTTAGAGTGCCTTTTTGATTTGCATCTTTAGCAATACTCATTTTAGCTTTAACTTTATCTCCAGGTTTTACCATTGATTCCATTTCTCCAGTCATAAGGTAGCTGATTTCAACCGGTTCAAGTGAAGTAACACTGATTTCAGTTTGTTTACCTTTTTGATGAATGTGAGCTTTACCTTCGATTTCAGAAATGATACCTGGATTTTTTGGGCTTCTTGCTTCAAATAATTCTTCTACACGAGTTAGACCTTGAGTGATATCTCCACCTTCGGCCACACCACCCATGTGGAAGGTTCTCATGGTAAGCTGCGTACCCGGTTCACCGATACTCTGAGCGGCTATAATACCTACCGCAGTACCGATGGCGATGTTTTTACTTGTACCAAGGTCTTTACCATAACATTGGATACAAATACCGTTCAAAGTCTGACATGTGATAACTGAACGTACGTGTACAATATTGATCTCGTTAGCTTTGATAGCTTTTAGAGTTTCTTTTTCGATAGTGTTACCTTTTTTAGCGATGGTAGCACCTTTTTTGTCTTTAAGATCTTCTGCCAAAGTACGACCATAAATACGTACCTCGAATTTTTCACCAATTACTTCTGATTCTTCACGAGTGATAATGTGAACTTGCTTAGAACCACAATCGTCTTCGCGGATAACTACGTCCTGGTTTGAGTCAACTAGACGTCTAGTCAAATAACCGGCTTCCGCAGTCTTTAGGGCTGTATCGGATTTACCTTTACGTCCTCCGTGTGTCGCAATGAAGTATTCCAAGATCTTAAAACCTTCTTTAAGATTTGATTTAATCGGCAACTCAATTGTTTTACCGGCTGGATTAGCTACCAACCCTTTCATTCCGCAAAGCTGAGTAATTTGTCCCCAGTTACCGCGGGCTCCAGAGTCGATCATGTAGAATACGTTGTTGCTTGGATCGATACTCTTGATCATGCAGGTAGTAATTTCTGCCTTGGTTTTTGACCAAACTTTAATTGTGTGTAAATAACGTTCGTTGTCTGTGATAAGACCTTTCCAGTATTGATTGCTGATTTGTTTAACAACTTCAGAAGAAGCTTCTACGATGGCGTTTTTTTCTTTAGGCACAATCATATCGGCCTGGCTGAAAGAGATACCTGACTTAGTCGCAAATTTGAAACCAAGATCCTTTAAATCATCAGTTAATTTTGAAGTTTTTTCGATGCCAAACATTTCAAAACAATCGCTGACAAGTTCGCTTAATTTTTTCTTGCCCATGTTTTCATTCTGGTAGCCAAGACCGTCTGGTACATAGCTGTTAAAAATCAAACGACCAATTGTTGTCTCAAGAATTTCTCCTTTGAAACGACATTTGATTGGGGCCTGGAGAGAGGCGTGACCACCCTGGTAAGCGAGAACGGCTTCTTTAATATCTGAGAAAGCCATACCTTCACCTTTTAATCCAGAGTTAAGTTTTGTTAGATAGTAGCAACCAAGCACCATGTCCTGAGTAGGTGTGATGATAGGTTCTCCAGAAGAAGGCTTAAGAATGTTGTGCTTTGAAAGCATCAAAGTCTTAGCCTCGTGTTGAGCGGCTGTTGATAATGGTACGTGAATAGCCATCTGATCACCATCGAAATCGGCGTTGAATGCGGCACAAACTAGTGGATGTACCTGAATAGCTTTACCTTCGATTAGGATAGGTTGGAAAGCTTGGATACCCAAACGGTGAAGGGTAGGCGCACGATTTAATAGTACGTAGTGATTTTTTGTAACTCTTTCAAGAATGTCCCAAACTTCTCTTTTACCGCTTTGAATAAGTCTTTCAGCGTTTTTGATGTTGTGGGCAAGACCATCTCTGATCAAGTGACCAATAATAAATGGTTTGAATAATTCCAAGGCCATGATTTTTGGTAGACCACACTGATGAATTTTTAATTTTGGACCGATGATAATTACTGAACGACCAGAATAATCCACACGTTTTCCGAGCAAGTTCTGACGGAAGCGCCCTTGTTTACCCTTTAACATATCAGATAAAGAACGTAATTTACGTTTGTCTCCTGAGCTGAATACTGTTTTACCCTGACGGGCGCTGTTGTTTAACAAAGTATCTACGGCTTCCTGTAACATACGTTTTTCATTTCTGCAGATTACCTCTGGAGCACCAATAGATAAAAGTCTTTTTAGACGGTTGTTTCTATTGATAACTCTTCTATAAAGATCGTTAAGATCTGAAGCGGCAAAACGACCTCCATCCAACTGTACCATCGGACGTAAATCCGGTGGAATGATTGGTAGGGTAGTCATGATAAACCATTCAGGTTTGATGTTGGCTTTGTCCAAACTACCAGCTAATTTAATTCTCTTGATGATCTTTTTTTGCTTTTGACCGGTTGCGTTTCTTGATTCTTTTTTCAATTTCTCAATAAGTTCTTTTAGGTTTATAGCACCCAAAATATTTCTGATTGTTTCAGCGCCACTACCAGCTTTGAAGACATGTCCAAATTTCATAGACATGTTTCTGTAATCAACTTCAGAATAAACTTTGCTTACAGCCAATTTTTCGAGAGCGTCTTTAGTGTCGTTATGCTGATAATCTAGATCTTCGATTCGGTTTGCGTATTCTTTTTCTACATCTGTCAGAGTTTTTTTAGCTACAGAGGCATTTTCGATTTTTTCTACATCTAGAGATTTTTCTTTAAATTCATCCTGAATTCTTTTTTTCTGTTCCTTATATTCCTGTAGAAGGTTTTTGATAGCTTCTTCTCTAGCAGCATCGTCAACTTCGTGAACTACGTAAGCTGCAAAATAAACAACCTGTTCGAGAGTTTTGATTGGAAGGTCTAATAGAAGGCCGATTCTACTTGGAGTAGAGCGTAAAAACCAGATATGAGTAACCGGAACTGCCAATTTGATATGGCCAAGTCTTTCACGTCTTACAGAAGAACGTGTAACTTCAACTCCACATTTTTCACAAATCACGCCTTTATATCTAATTCTTTTGTACTTACCGCAATAACATTCCCAGTTTTTAGTTGGGCCAAATATTTTTTCGCAAAACAAACCATCGCGTTCTGGTTTTTGAGTACGGTAGTTGATGGTTTCAGGTTTTTTTACTTCACCGTGAGACCAACCTAAGATTTCCTCAGGAGAGGCAACTGATACTGTAATTGCATCAAACTGATCCTTGAAATTTCTTGAATCATCTAGTTTTTGAGGCATAGATTTAGTATTGTTAGAAGTCAAAGTATTTGAGATTAAAAGTTAATAATTTTACTTACAGTTGAGTTTATAACCCAAGGTCTTTATCGATTGGGCTTTCCTCGTCAGTGTGTTCAGGATGATCTACCGGTGGTTCCTCCTGAGGAATGTATTCGTCTTCGCTGGATTCGCCGCCTTCGCTACCTTCAAATCCTTCGCCTTCGGCTTTTGGTCTTTTTTCAAGTCTGATCATATCTTTCACAACGATTTCAGTCTTGAATTTTTTAGTCCCATCCGGACCGTCCCAGCTGCGAGTTTTGAGATAACCCTCGATGTAGATGAGGTCACCCTTTTTAAGGTATTTCCCGCAGATTTCTGCAAGGTGAGCCCAAGCTACACATTCATGGAATTCCGCAGAGGTGTTTTTTTGACCACCCTTTGTCATCCATTCTCTGTTTGTAGCTACACCAAAGGTAGTTACGCTTTGTCCGTTTGGAGTCTGTCTTAGTTCAGGCGTTCTGGTTAAGTTACCGATAATGATTACTTTGTTAATGCTACGCATATTGGTAAAGTTTTAAGTTATTAATATTAAACTTCTTCTTCAATGACAGGTTCTTCTAAAATTTCATCTACATTGGTTAGTTCTTTAGAAGTGCCTCCGGCTTCAGCTTCCAATTCTTTTTGGATGTTGCCAGTTACGTCTTCGCGTTCTTCAGGATTTTCATTTAAATATTCTTCAACTTCAGCAGGGTCAACTTCTCCCTTAAAATTTGCAGTCTGAATAAGTTTTACAGAAAGTCCCAAACTTTGTAATTCCTTCATCAATACATTGAAGGATTCAGGTACACGTGGTTTTCTGATCATTTCACCCTTAACGATTGATTCGTAAGCTTTTGATCTACCATAAACGTCATCTGATTTGATAGTAAGCATTTCCTGCAAAGTGTGTGATGCGCCGTAGGCCTCAAGTGCCCACACCTCCATTTCACCAAAACGCTGACCACCATGTTGAGCTTTACCTCCAAGCGGCTGTTGAGTAACTAATGAATATGGTCCTACAGAACGAGCGTGGATCTTGTCTTCAACCAAGTGATTCAACTTTAACATGTAGGCGATACCTACTGTTACTTCGCGATCAAAGGCTTCACCCGTTTTGCCATCGAACAATTGGATTTTGCCATGTTCTGGTAAGCCGGCTTTCTTTAATTCTGCAGTGATTTGATCTGTAGTAACTCCGTTTAAGGCTGGAGTTGCTACCGTAATACCTTGCTGTTTAGCAGCCCAACCTAAGTGGGTTTCAAGAATCTGACCGATGTTCATACGACTTGATACACCGAGTGGATTAAGTACGATATCAACCGGTCTTCCATCTGGTAAGAATGGCATGTCTTCTCTTGGAACGATTATAGACACGACACCTTTGTTACCATGACGTCCGGCCATCTTGTCACCGATTTGGATTTTACGAGTTTGAGCAACGTTTACTTTGATTTGTTTCAAAACACCCGTTGGTAGCTCGTCTCCAGCTTCTTTTGTGAACATTTGAATTGCAACAACTTTTCCACCTTCACCACCCGGTAAACGTAGAGAAGTGTCTTTTACATCTCTTGCTTTGTCTCCGAAGATCGCTCTTAGCAATCTTTCTTCAGCGGTTAATTCAGTTTCGCCTTTTGGCGTAATCTTTCCACAAAGGATATCTCCTTCCTGTACAGTCGCACCAATTCTCACGATACCGTCATCACCAAGATCTTTTAATTTATTTTCACCAACGTTTGGGATGTCTCTTGTAATAACTTCTGAACCAAGTTTAGTTTCACGTACATCTACAACATAACTTTCAATATGTACTGAATCATAGAAACCACGACGTACGATGTCTTCTGACAAAACGATCGCGTCCTCAAAGTTGTAACCTTCCCATGATAGGTAAGCTACAAGTAAGTTTTTACCAAGTGCTAATTCGCCGTTTTCTGTAGCTGTTCCATCGGCAAGCACATCACCTTTTTTAAGTTTTTGGTCTTTAGTTACTCTAACTCTCTGGTGTAGACAAGTACCCTGATTTGATCTTTCATAAGTCTGAACACCATAGCTGACTTTACGACCATTGTCGTAAATCACTGTAATACGATTTGCGTCTACGTAAGAAACCGTGCCCTCTCTTTCTGCCATAATTACCTGGCCAGAGCTTTTTGCAGCAATTTCTTCAATACCAGTTCCAACGATTGGGGCATCTGGTGAAAGTAGAGAAACAGCTTGACGTTGCATGTTTGAACCCATGGATGCACGCGTATTATCATCATGCTCCAAGAACGGAATTAACGCTGTAGTAATAGAGATAATCTGTTTTGGAGAAACATCAATATGCGTAAGGTCGTTAACGTGAGCCAAAACCGGTTCACCAGCTTTTCTCGCAGAAATACGGGTAGTCATAAATTGACCAATTTCATCTATCTCTGAGTTTGCCTGTGAAATCACAAGAGCCTGCTCTTCTTCTGCATCATAATATGCAATTTTGTTCGTGATATATGGGCGAACTTTTACTTCGTCCAATTTTACTTTAGCTATTTTTTTAGCCATTTCTTCGTCAACTGTGTCGCCGGCTTTAGCGATAACTTTGCCTTTGTCTTCTACGCTTTCACGTAAAACGCGGCCGATAAGGTCTTTTTCACCATTTTTTATTGTATGCGCAACTTCACGGAAAGGAGTTTCGATAAATCCATATTCATTAATTTTTGCGTAAGTCGCTAAATGCACTACTAGACCGATATTTGGACCTTCGGGAGTGGCAATAGGACAGATTCTACCGTAGTGAGATGGATGTACGTCACGTACGTCAAATGATGCTCTTTCTCTAGACAAACCTCCTGGACCCATCGCGGATAGACGACGTTTGTGTTCAAGTTCGGCCAAAGGATTGGTCTGATCCATGAACTGAGAAAGTTGTGAGCTTGCAAAGAATTCTCTCAAGGCGGCAGTAATAGGACGAGAATTAATAAGTTGTGTTGGAGTTACTGTTTCAAGATCCATAACAGTCATACGATCTTTTGCGATACGATCTGTTCTAAGTAAACCAACTCTGAATTTGTTTTGTACAAGTTCACCAACCGCACGAATTCTTCTGTTAGCCAAGTGATCGATGTCATCTGGAGCTAATTCTCCATTATTTAATTTGATCAAATGTCTCAAAATGTGGACTAAATCGTTAATCTGGAAAGTATGGAACTTCTTTTTATTAGGAGTATCCATGTTGAATCTTTTGTTCAACTTGTAACGAGCTACCGGACCCATGTCATATTTACGGTAGTCAAAGAACATTGATTTGATCAGAGATTTTGCGTTTTCTGGAGTAGCCAAATCACCAGGACGGATCTTTTTATAGATGTTCTGGTAAGCGTCTTCTACAGTTTTTGCAGTATCTTTTTCAAGAGAATTTAGAATGTAATCGTGTTCAGTATCGAGAATGTCATCTTTGAATAAATCCAAGATTTCTCTGTCAGTTTCGTAACCAAAAACACGAAGTAGGGAAGTGACAGAAATTTTACGTTTGCGGTCGATTTTTACCGTAATAATACCTTTTTTGTCGGTTTCAATTTCCAACCAGGCACCACGTTTTGGAATGATTTTTGCTGAGTGCATATCTGGAGCTGCTGGATTTCTTGAGAAGAATACACCAGGAGATCTGACGATCTGACTCACTACAACTCTTTCAATACCATTTACGATGAAAGTTCCACGATTAGTCATCAATGGAATATTTCCTAGGAATACGTCTTGTTCTTTAATTTCACCAGTTTCTTTATTAATTAACTGTACGTGCACTTTTAGGGCTGCTTCGTAAGTTAAATTCTTGTTTTTTGCAGTTTCTGCGTTGTATTTAGTTTCAGCGATTGAGTGTTCCAAGAAATGTAATTCAAGTTTTTTACCTGAAAAATCCTGGATTGGGCTGATTTCATCTAATAATTCACGGATACCTTCGTTCAAAAACCACTCGTGAGAGTTTAATTGAATTTCGATAAGACTTGGAATTTCAACTTTTTTGTCGATCTGTGTACCAAAGTATTTGCGCTTGCTTGTAAGCGTAATTGGCTCTCTGTGTAGATCGATTTCTGAAGGAAGAACTAAGTCTTTGTCCTTTTTTTCAGTGATATCTAAAGGTTTTTCTTTGACTTCAGGCACTTTTTTAGAAGCCTTAGCCGCAGGTTTTGCAACTAATTTAGTCTCTTTAACGGGCTCTTTAGCTACGGTCTTAATTTTTTTAGGACCGGCCTTAGGAGTATGCTTTTTTACTTCGATCTTCTTTGCCTTTGCTGGAATTTTCTTTACTTCCTTTTTTGCAGTTTTCTTAGAAGCTTTTACTGTAGGTTTAACTGCTTTCTTAATTACTTTTACAGGCTTTTTTATTGCCTTTAAAGTTTTCTTCGGGCTTTTAACAGCCTTTTTTTTAGCCATTTGAAAGGACGGTTAAGAAAATATATACTATCGGGTCTCTTAACTCATCCAAAGCTTGATAGCCTTCCCATTTTAGGTATATTTTGGCTTTAGTCAAGAAAAAACTTAATGTTGGGTAAACAGAATTCCATGAATGACGTTAGAGGGCAAAATAAGCGATATGTGGAGCTCGATTTTATCCGAGGGTTAGCGGTTTTTGGCATGATCATCTTCCATTCTTTCTATATTTTGGATTTTTATGATGTAATTGTTGTTAGTATTCAGGAGGGTCTTTGGTATTTTTTTGCAGAATTGGTGCGGATTGTGTTTTTAATGTTGGTTGGAATTTCAATGCATATTTCTTATGGTCGGTCTTTTAACAAGAGAGCTCGAGATGGCGCTAGTGTGTTAGGCGGAAGAATGTTGATGCCGATTGCTAAGCAGATAAAGAGAGGAATTGTGATTTTTGCGGCTGGTTTACTGGTGACTTTGGCGACGTATCTTGCTGTCGGTGAAGTTTATGTGAGATTTGGAATTTTACACCTGATTGGTGTGAGTATTGTTTTTTGGAGTTTATTTATTTGGGATAAATATATTGTTTTGTTAATGGCTATTTTGGCTTTGGTTCTTGGTTTTTGCTTTCCTGATTTGGATTTTCCTTTCGGCAAAGTTGATTATTTTGCCTTGGATTATTTCCCGATTTTTCCGTGGATGGGCGTTGTAGGGATTGGGATTTTTGCTGGATATTTATTTTATCCAGGCGACAAGATAAGGGTTTCAAGTTCTGTTGGGCTATTTAACGTTGGCATCCTTGGTTATTTTTCAAAATTAATCGTATTTTTAGGCAGAAATTCTTTGTGGGTTTACATTCTGCATGTTCCGTTAATCCTGCTAATTTTGCTTATTTCTGGAATTTTGGACTGGTCTGTCTTTTTTTAGTGTTGCCGGAATTCTCCCACTATTTGGTCGATTTTATATTTGGGATCGTTGTAGTCTGGTTCAGTTCGTAGTTTCCATGATTGTGGCGATTTATTTTCATTTTCTATTAATCCAAGATGCGCTAGGCCTTCATGGGCTTTGCATAATGGGGTGATTGTATCGGGGTCGTGAGTGTGATTTAGGGCATACCTGTTAGTGTGGTGTAGAATTTTGTAGGGCTTACTGCACCCCGGAAAGGCGCACGTGGAATTGGTTTTTGCCAGTATGTGTTTTTTCATTTTGCTTGGTACTGCGCGGGATTTGTAAGCTTTGGGGGCTTGATTTACCGTGATCGCTTTTGGCTTGTTTTCTTCCAAGTTTTTCTCGTGCATTTCAATAAATTTTTTCATCAGTTCATTCCAATTACCCTGGCCTTTTAATTTAGATAATTTGTCGGCAATAGTGGGGTCGAGACTCATATTGATTTCTGCATTTCCAATATTTACAGATAGGTTTTCCTCCCTAGGGAGAAATTCCTTCCTGTAAGCTTGCACGTATGCCTCCAAGGTATTTTTGCTCATAACTTTTGCTTTTTCTGCCCAGAATTCCTGAGTTTCAGCGGTTGCGATTACCGCCACTGGTCTTATACTTTGTAGGCCCTTTTCTTCAGCAATTTTCATTAAAGCTGGCTTATCTGCAATTCTATGTAAAACCCTGAGGGCTTCTTCGACTTGTCCCTGATTCATGCCAGCGATTTGGTAGGCGTAAACGTAGATGCTGCTGAAGCCTTTTTTCTGCCATATTTTTTGTTTTTCGATTTCTGGTAAAAGTAGGGCGCATTTGCGTAGCCATTCTTTTGCAGTTTTGCCATATTGTGAAAATTGTTGATGAATTATTTGCCAGGAATTGTCTAAATTTTTCATGTGAATTTTTGTTAAGTTTTGTTTGATTTTGCCTGTGATAATTTTCTTATATTTTGGTCTAAATTGGAAGCTTAATCCTGAAATTAAGGCTGACAAAAGCCGCATAATATTGGTGAGTACGCACTCACTCGGCGATCTTTGAAGTTAATAATATTTTTTTGCTTGAGCTAAGCCTTTGTAAGATTTAACTTGCTTGTTGCGCTTTGTCTTTTGGCTGGAGATTTGCATTGTTGACAATTCGGAATATTACACTGGTTTTTGGACCTGATTCTGTTTTTGCCTTCTGGCAGCCACGTGAGTGCCGCTTGCGCCGATCGCCGTATTATGTTATAATAAATGTGTTTAAAAAAATAACAAAAATAAAAATGTTTACAAATCTTGGTGTCAATTATTCAAAGGGAGTTTTATTTTCAAAGCGTTTTGTATATCAAACTGGTCCAGAAAAACATGATCCTGTAAAAACTGAAACTTCTAATGTTCCTAAAGAGGATTCCAAGCTTAGCGAATCTAAGGAAGCAGAGTTATCTCAGAAGGAAAGAGTAATTAAGTTACTTTCAGCTGAGATGAGGAAGAACATGGAAAGTTTTGCCAAGGAAACTAAATCAAAAGCTTTTATCGGCACTGCAGTAGAGTATACGTTACAAAATACTGCGGAGGTTGAGCTATTGATGTATTTTGCGAAATCGCCTGTTCTTATTCATAGGTTAAATGTTGCGTGGAATTCCAATAAAGACATTCCTGTTGTGATGAGGGATGAGATTAATGAAATTTTAATTACTGATAAAGACGACTTCGTACGTTTTTATCTTGCTGGTGGAAAGTATACTTCTGAAAAGCACTTAAGGGTACTCGCTGGTGATGTCTCTTCAGATTTAAGAGCCACTGTTGCCTCAAATAAAAATACTCCAGCTGATGTATTAGCAATCTTACTAAATGATAAAGTTGAATTAGTTAGAAGTAATGCGGCATTGAGGATAAAAGCCAATGAAGAGGTCAATGTAAAAAAGGGATCGGATATCCTAAATCAAATGCTCTAAAGTCGATTTAGCGCTTTGACTGGACTGATATTTGCGGCTTTACGGGCTGGAATGTAGGCTGAAATGAGCGCTAATAATGTGCCAAAAATTAGAGTCTGGAGAATTAAAGCTGGAGTGATTTTAAATAGAGTATCTGCGGTAAAGGTTGTTTGGGCTAGTTGACCGATGCCAACCTGATCTATGATGACACTGCCAATTAGTCCAAGGACTATTCCCATGCAGCTGCCGACGATTCCGACGATGCCGGCTTCAATTAAAATTAATTTTTTGATGTGAGATTTTGAGGCGCCAAGTGCTCTGAATAAACCGATTTCTTTTGTGCGTTCTGAGATTGTGGCCAAAAAAGTACTAATGATAGAAATGGCTGCCGTTAGCAGAATTACAAAACTAATAAAGCCTAAAGTTATTTTTAAGTAAGTGAATTTTGCTTCTACATCTTTGAGATTTTTTTGTAGGTAGAATGTGCTGAGGTCGAGTTTTTCTATTGCGGCTGCGACTTGCGGCACTAGAGTTGCGTCTTTTGTTTCTACAAAAAGTTCTATGTAATTTGTAGGTTTTTCGGGATTAAATTTTTGATTTAATTCTTTAAGAATATTGTCCGGTAACGTTACTCCAATAAAATTTACTTTGTCCGAAAAGCCGACAACTTCCAGTTCTATTTTTTCGTCCTGATTATCTTTAACCGGGAAGAATGTAGAATAATTTGGATAAAGAGTTGGGCGGGCTCCAATCAAAATCTCTTCGGAAAGTTTTGGTAAATCCTGGCTTGTAGCAACCGTTAAATTGTATAAATCCAATAATTTTCTTGGCACAATTACTGGATATGGTTCTGAGGTTTTGTCCCAGTCTTCAGGGTTTTCTAAATCGTTTTCTATAAAGCCTTTTGGTACACCAAATAGCATGGTGTCAGTAACTAAACTTTCACCCAATAATTCAATTTCTAGAGAGGAAAAATTGCTATATTGGATTTCGGGATAGACTTTAGTTACGCCATCAATTTTTGCAATTTGCGCTATTGTTTCGTCGGTGATTTTATTTTTGCTGGAGCCTATAAACGATAAGGGACTGGCTTTTTCGTTATTTGGTCTAACCGTTATTTGGTTGAGAGGACTTTGCTTTTCTAATTCACTAAAAGTTGCCTGTTTTATTCCATCGCTTAAGCCTAAAAAAACTATTAAAGAAGCAGTGCCGATAGCTATTGTAAAACTGGCTAGCAGACTGCGGAATTTTCTTTCTTTAATGTTTTTAATTGCTAATTTAAGCATGATTATTTATGGTGAATTTTGCCGTTTTCGATATGTATGATTTTTTCTGCTGCTGAGGCAATTTTTTCGTCGTGAGTTGCAATTACAAAAGTGATTTTATGTTCTTTATGTAATTTTTTTAATAATTTAATAATGGTTTCACCGGTTTTTTCATCCAGATTTCCAGTTGGTTCATCAGCTATAATAATTTTTGGTTTATTAATTAAGGCTCTGGCTATTGCGACACGTTGTTTTTGCCCTCCAGAAAGCTCGTTTACTAGGGAATTAGTTTTGCCTTCAAGTTCAACTTCTTTGATTAGTTCTTTGGCATATTCTACTCTGTTTTTGTCGTCAGAATTAAAAAATGTTGGTAATAAAATATTATCTTTTACAGTTAAAAATGGTTGCAGATGAAATTCCTGGAAGATGAAACCAATGTTTTTATTACGATATTCGGAAAGTTCTTTGTCTTTGGAATGACTAATGTTTTTCCCATTAATAAAAATATCTCCTTTTGTTGGAGAATCAAGTCCGCCGAGCAAATTTAAAAGAGTTGTCTTGCCAGAGCCGGAACGTCCAACTAAAGCCATAAATTCGCCTTCTTTGATTTCTAGATTTACATCATCAACAACAGCAATTTTTGATTTACCGGAACTAAAAATTTTGCTGATATTTTTAAGCTGAATCATAAAAGCTTAAGGGGGCTATTGATTATCTTCGTTTTTTTCTTCGTCCTCAACAGGCTTAGATTCTACGTTAGTGTAATATTTATCGTAATATTTTTTAGCACGTTTTAATTCTTCAATAACTTTTTCGTCTTCGCCGGCAAATAAAAATTTCGGTAGAATTTTCATGGAAATCGCGCCTGGATATCTTTCCTGCTTTAGCTTAGTTAAAAAGCTTTCTAAAGGCATAATTCCTTCATGTGGAGGAGCATATTTTTTGCCGTTGAATAGGTTTGAAAGATGTACGTGAACAAGGTATTTTTTTAGTGAAGTATATGCACGCATTAAGTCTTTGCGTTGTTCTCCGATTCTCGCAGTATCTAAAGAAACGTGTTTGAATTCTTTTAAATCTTGAGCTGAGCCCATGGCGTGTTCCGGGATAAATCCTAGAATTGTACCTGATGGAGCGTTTTCGAGAGCGATGGACATGAATTCTTTTTCACGTAATTTTGGAATTTCTTTTTTTAACCAGCTGGCTAGTTTGAAATCCAAAAGTTTTGGTGGTTGTAAGATAACGATTTTTGCGCCTATGGCCCTAGCCATTTCTACAATTTCCTGAATATGTTTTGGAGAAAGTTCTTTAGGTGCAGAAACAGCACGAACTGGCAGATCGTATTCTTTTACAAGCTTTTTGATGTAATCCGTGTTCCAGGTATCAAAATTTCCATAATCAACAGTCAGATCTAATCCATCGTAGCCGGCTGCTTTTGCAAGTTCAAAGATTCTGTTTAATCCGTAACCTCTAAGGGAATCAGTGCAAAGTAGAATCATATTTTTAGTTTTTAAATCTTGTACAGTTTAGCACGATTTTAAGAAAATTTAATAATTATTTAATGTTTAGTTGCTAGGCTATGTTGTTGCTGTGGATTTTTTACGAGAGTTTCCTTGCCCCGGAGTACGTATTATGTTATAATTTATGTGTATATTTAACACAAATTTTATGAGACAAGAACCAACTTTGAGTTTTCGTCAGATCCTGAGCGGTAACTTAGACCATAGTGATATTTCGTATGATGAATTAAACCCTGTTGTGAGGGGAGAAGTTGATAGATTAGTATCGACAGCAGTTGGTGTGGAAAATTTAGATGAACTTCTTGGTGACAGAGATGTAGACGTGGTTATTAATCAGGTAGTTGCTGGTATGTCGGTAGCTTTGGGATTCAAAGATAGCCGTGATGATCACGGGCACGGTGGTCATGGTAGTACTCATGGTCATGATGATCATGGAGATGCCTGGCACGATACTCATGAACCACATGGCCATGGTGATACTCATGGGCATGGTGATACTCATGGGCATGGTGATACTCACGGGCATGGTGATACTCATGGGCATGGTGATACTCATGGTCATGATGATACTCACGGGCATGGTTCACATGGACATGAAAATGAGGGAGTTGGATATGTTCCTACTATCAGAAATTGGAAAAACAATCCTAGTGTTCAGTAAAATTTAGCTGAAATTTCTTATACTTAGGCCTTTGGTTCGATTTTTATTCATCCGTACATGTATGGCTGTATTCGAGCTTGGAAGTCAGTGGTGAGTACTGATCGGTATCCTTTTGATGATTAACAAATTGGGTATTTTGTGGTATAATTATGGGATTTGATAAATAAAAATGAAAAAGATTACTGAGGCGCAAAAAACAGAGATACTAAAGGCAATTTTCAAGCGGACTAATATTTACTATGAAAAGAAAATAGTTGGTAAGGATTTTAGTGATGCTGAGGAACTTTTAGAAAGTTTAAATAACGTCTAAATTTATGGAATTTAATGAAATTGAATCACGTGATGGAGGTTTAGATAAATACAGAAGTGATCTGAAAAATTTATTTGAATCAAATGAAGATGGGAATGATGTTTTATTAAGAAATCTTAAGGACATATTAACCGGATTTGATATTCTTAAAAAACAGAGTTTGTATCAGGCTACAGTTAAAGAAGTCGAAGATTTTAATGAAAAAAATGGACCGATTTTAACTGTTCAGGAAGTTTTTAGTTGGATTTTGGATAGTGAATCACTGGCCGTAGAGGAAATTACAAAAATTACCTACCTAGAAAATAGTAGAGAAAAAGAAAAAGAAACTGCGGAATTTAAATTTGATGAGTCAATTCCTAATGTGAAAAATGTTGAGCAATTGGGATCCTTGAAGGATTCCTTTGCTAGTTTTTTAAAAATTGTGAAAGGTTCGAAATCAACTAAAATAAATGTTACTGCATTAAGTGAGTTTTTTTCTTTTATTACTGATACGTGTGAAATTCATCCAAGCTTAGAGTCTATGTTTATAAATATCGTTAATGAAAGAACTAAAGATTTACAAGAATCTAAAGGAAAAGAAGATTTAGTTGTAAAGGTATTGATTTCCTCTCTTAAAAATCGTGCGAATAGAAGTTCATTTAGTAGCTCAGGTTTCCAATTTGATGAAGAAACAATAAAGACCAGAGTTTTAACAGACTATAAAAGAGAACAAGAAGCAAAAACTTCGGAAGATAAAGAATTAATGTCGAACGTCGATGGAAGAATTAAAGGCGTAACGGTTGTTTTAGGTATGAAGGTGCGTGATGGATATACAGATATAGCAGGAGAGTATTACAATACGATTTTTGATCTTATTGAAGCTAAAAAAGGAGAAAAAGATTTTATTCTTAAATGTGTTTACGTTGAAAAGAGTGAGAAAGAAAATTTTACAAAGTATATGAGGGCAAGAAATGTTGATTTTTCAAAAATAGTGTTTTTGAATGCTGGAGATGTGGAATATAGCCATAGGTATGATATTTGGGCGAGAGATTCGGCTGTGAGACGTAAGGATGGAGTTATTATTGAACCATTTAATAATTATGCCGATGGTGTAACTGCTGCTTACGCTAATTTGATTCCAATAGAAGGAACTGATATTCAGCAGTCTGAACTTGTTTTTGAGGGAGGCAATATGAGGGCAACGGATAAGTATCTTTTTATTGGTGTTGATGATATTTACAAAACTATGGGTAATCCGAAACTTAAACTTGCAAGTCAAGAAATGGTAATTAGCCTTTTTGAAAAGCAATTTAACAAAAAAGTGATTGTTTTAGGTGACTCTGAGGGTGGACAGGATGTTTTTCACATAGACATGTGTATAACTCCACTGAATGATAAAGATATTCTTGTGGCTGAACCAATCGATGGGAGTATGTACGCTCCATTTATGATTAATATAAGTCAGCAACTTGCAGAGCAGGGGTTTAATGTAATTAAGGTTCCGTATTTTAGTCATGGAAGCTTTCATGCAACATATAACAACGCTCTTCTTGAAAATTATAAAGATGAAAGTGGTAAGGAAGTAAAAAAGGTTTATCTTCCCCAGTATTATGCTGGCTCAGAGGGTTCTCCAGTTTATACTTATGGAGCTGGTGGTGGTACTGTTTTAGATTTAAATAAAATGAATAAAGCTGCAGTAGAGATTTATAGGTCTCAGGGTTTTGAAGTAGTGCCGATCAATGTTTCTGTCTCCGTAATCAGGCGTTCGGGATCCTTAAATTGTCTGACTTTTGAAGATAGATAACGGCTTAGGCCTTTGGCTCGATTTTAGTTCTGCCGCCCATGTATGGTTGTAATACAGTTGGGATTGTGACTGAACCGTCGGCGTTTTGGTAATTCTCAAGGATGGCGACTAAAGTGCGGCCAACAGCGCAGGCAGTGCCGTTTAAAGTGTGGATATATTCGTTTTCACCTTTGGAATTTTTGTGTCTGATTTTGCTGCGACGTGCCTGAAAGTCAGTGCAGTTTGAGCAAGAAGTTAATTCTCTGAATTTATTTTGAGTTGGTATCCAGATTTCCAAATCGTATTTTTTGGCTGCTGGAGCGCCGGTGTCGCCTGTACAAATCGCCATTACTTGATAGTGGAATCCAAGATCCTGCATGATTTCTTCTTCGGTTGCACGGATTAATTCGTGTTCTTCCAGGGATTTATCTGGGTCGCAAAAACTAAACATTTCTATCTTGTCGAATTGGTGTACGCGGATGATTCCGGCAGTATCTTTGCCGTAAGAACCGGCTTCACGACGGAAACAAGTAGAAAAACCGGCGTAACGGATGGGTAATTTTTCAGTTTCCAGGATTTCGTTGTAGTGAATCATTGTTAGAGGGACTTCTGAAGTACCAACCAAATATAAATCGTCGTTTTCTGGATTTTCGGCAGTTTTTGGATTAACTTGATAGATTTCACCGCGGTCTGCTGGGAAAAATCCGGTTGCAAACATGGCTTCTTCTTTGACCAAAACCGGTGGGATAACAGGTGAGAAGCCTTTAGAATTTAATTTGTGTAGAATATGTTGGACTAAAGCGAATTCGAGCAGAGCGGCTTCGTTTTTTAAGTAGTAAAAACGAGCACCGGAGGTGCGAGTTCCTCTTTCTATGTCAATAATATCGAGAGATTTACCAAGTTCGATGTGATCTTTTGGTGTGAAATCAAATTCTGGTTTTTTGCCCCAAGTTTTAATCACCTGATTTCCGCTGTCATCTGGACCGTCTGGAACTGAATCAAGTGGGGGATTTGGTACTTGCTGAGCCAATTCATCAATCTGTTTTTCTAGAATTTCAAGCTCTGGTTCCAAAGTTTTGATTTCTTCTTTAAGTTTTTTCATTTCTTCAAAAAGCTTGGCCTTTTCTTCTGGAGAAGCCTTGCCTGCATTTTTGCTTTGTTCGTTTTGCTGTGCGCGTAAAGTTTCAATTTTCAACAATTTCTCTTTTCTTTCTTCATAAATAGCTAGAATTTTGTCTATATCTGGACCAAAACCCTTACGTTTAATACCATTTTTAATTTTTTCAGGATTCTCAATAATGAATTTAATGTCGAGCATGTTTGAAAGTTAATCTGTTAATTATTGCCTAAGCGGCTTTTATTGCGTGATTTATCCTAATTTGGAATCGATTTTTAGTAAAGAGGGAGATTTTAGCTGGTAATCATTTGTAGATATTCTCCTGGTAACAGAATTTTTGTTGGTAAATTTGCCTTTTCAAGCTTTGTGGTTTTAAAGTCTTTTTTATCTAAAGTAATCAAAAAATCGGCTTTCTGATTGATGCTGCTAATGAGTATTGGGAGGTCTTTTTCAATGATTAGATCCTGATATTTTATTTTTAAATCTGTTGAGTGAGCTTCTTTATCAATCTGATTAAGCAAGCTGACTAGTTTGTAGAATTCCGGTAGAAATTCTACTCCAACTTTTCTCTCAATATTTAATTTTGCTTCTTTAATGGCATATAGACTTGATACTAATATATGTTTTTTATTTTTAGCTAGTTCAAAAATGGCTCTGGAACCTCCAGTTTTTGAATAAGTAGCAGCAAAAAAGATGTTGGCGTCTAAAAATAGTTTGTACATCTGAGTTAATTTTTGATAAGTTTTGCTAATTTTTCTGCCGTTTTTTTGTCCAGTTTATCTTCTTTTAACCAGATTTGAATATCTTCGTCTGAATAAATTTCAGTGGTATCTGGCTTGTAGTCTATTTTGATAAAAGAAATGCCGTTACTTAGCAGTTTTACTTCTAATAAACTATTTTCATCAATATTTAATTTTTGCCTGAATTCTACTGGAATAGTGACCATGCCTTTTGATTGAGGTTTTACTATTTTAGTTGGAGACATAGTGGTGAAGTTAGGAAGTGGTAAATGTCTACTTATAGAATAGCGGAATTGTAGCGTTTTGTAAAGAATGTTGTAGGTAGGCTTGTTTTATTGTAGAGTGCTGCCTTAAATTAAAAATTATGAAGCAAATATTAGAAGATGGTGAAGGGCGGAAGTATGAATTTTTTGATAGCGATCATGATGGGAAGTTGGCATTACTCCAGTGGGAGGGTCGTATTGAGGAATTGGATGTAGAAATTGCAAATAGAATAGCAGCTTTGTTAAATATTGAATGTACAAGTAGACCAATGACCGCTCAAGAGTTAAGGGAGTATTTAGATGGATTGGTCGGAGAGAGATTTGTTTTGTCTAATAACAACTACGAGCTTGTTGGGCAGGTTATTGTAGTAGATTCAGTTGAACTTGATGATATAACTTTAACAATTGAAACCAAAATAGACGAACTTACTGATAATTTGTTACTTCAAATAACTCCAACAGTTCCTCTTCTACCAATGTAGTCTACCCGTTGGCTTTGCTTACGTAGCTGCCGTCTTCGGTGTTGATTTTGATGATGTCGCCTTCTTCAATAAAAAGAGGGGCGCGGACAGTAGCACCAGTTTCAATGACAACGTCTTTTGCTCCACCCGTAGCGGTATCTCCTTTAGTTCCTGGAGGTGAGCTAATAACTTTGAAGTCCATTTTTGGAGGTAGTTGAATACTTACCGGAACACTATCGATGTACATTGCGTAGCATTCTGTATCGTCAATTAGATATTTTATACCATCGCCAACTGTTTCTTTGTCCAAGGCAAATTGTTCGTAGGTAACGTTATCCATGAAATTATAATCTGTACCATCTGTATATAAATATTGGCATTTGTTTCTGACAACATCTACTGTTTCTACGGCTTCACCTGATTTAAAAGTGATTTCGATAACTTGGCCAGTGCGTAGGTTGCGAAGTTTAGCTCTTGTAAAAGCCGCGCCCTTACCTGGATTTACGAATTGGGCCTGAGCTACAAGCCAAGCGCCGTTTTTAAAATTGATTGCGATACCCTGTTTAATGTCTTGTGTGCTGCCCATGAAAATTTTAGTTAATGTATTTGGCTAACGGAAAAAGTATTACTTCTTCAATTGATTTCTTATCCAAGAGTAGCATAAAAAGTCTGTCGAGACCTAGAGCTATTCCCGCGCAAGGAAACTGGATCGATTCTAGACTAGCCAGAAATTCCTCGTCAATATCAAAAACAGTTTTGTTTAGTTGGCGACGGAGGTTTTGCTCTTCCATCAGGCGTTCTCGCTGTTCTTTGGAATCTATAAGTTCGGAGAATGAATTGGCGAGTTCGGTGCCGCCGATATAGAGCTCAAAACGTTCTGCGAAGAATGGATTTGTGGTTGATTTTTTTGCTAGTGCAGCTTGGCTGACTGGATAGTCGTAGACGAAAATAGGTCTATCTTTAGGCAAATTTGGCTCTATGTGATTTAAGAAAATTTTGAAATAAATGTCGTCCCAGTTTTCACAACCGTTAGTGTCGTAGTTTTTAGATTCGGCAGATTTTTTGAGTTCTTCAAATTCTTTATTTTGCAGAAGGTCTATGCCGCAGTATTCCTGGAAAAGTTCATTAGTTGTTTTGCGTGGCCAGGGTGTGGTGAGGTCGATTTTAGTATTTTGGTAATTGAGAATTTTTGCAGAATTGTCCTGTGATTGGCTTTTTACTAATTCTAAAACTAAACTTTCGCAATCTTGCATTATGTCTTTGTAGTCAGCTTTTTCGCGGTACCACTCGATCATTGAGAATTCCGGATTGTGCAGGTCGCCGCCAACTTCTCCATTTCTAAAAACTTTAATGATGTCAAAAATATTGCCAAAACCCGCTCCGAGCAGTTTTTTTAATTGTAATTCCGGAGAAGTATTTAAGTATAAATTTATTGTAGAATTTTGCTCGGTTTTGAGATGAGAAGGTAGCGTGAATTTTGTTTCAAAAGGTGTCAAATATGGCTCCATGCCGGGGATTGTGACCATGATTGGAGTTTCAACTTCTGTGAAATTGCGTGCATTAAAAAAATCACGAACTTTTTGCATGAGTTGGGAGCGCTGTTTGGCTAATTCTTTATTGAGCATTTTTGAATATATTTGCTGCGGGATTATAGGTGAAATAGCCGGTTTTGCAAAATCGCTTGTTTTTGGGGTTAAATTGGAATATTTTTCGTTCTTAAATTAAAAAATTATTATGGCAGGAAAAATGGAAGAACAGCAGGTGGAAGCTTTTGAAGAAGTACATGCGGTAGTTAGTCAAAGAATAAGTGGTCATAGAAGTCCTACAAGTGGGGCAACAGAGGAGGATTGTTTAGTTTTTGAACATCCTGATGAGGGGGTGCCATTATCTGATGATAATGTCCATGATGTGGTGCGGCTGTTTGCTGATACTGATGGAGGTAAAAAAGAATTGATTGCTACATCTTCTGAAGTGTCTTGGAAAACTATACCTCTCCACCCTCGTTCTAGGCCTTTGGCTGCAATAAGGTATTTTGATACGGAAGCTTTTCCATGGAATGAAGCTACTTTGCTGTTGGATCCTAGTAAAAAATTAAGTGTTAATGTTGATGGTGAATTAGATTATGGCAGAGTTACTAATGACGATATTAGCAGGGGTATTGGAGAGAGAGGTATCTCAACTTTGGGTTTTGGTAGAATTAGGCATTATGGAGATTTTTTAACTATGAATAGCGCATTAACACGTGCAATGGAGTCTCAACTGGTTGATGGAACACTTGAGTTAATAACTGCTTTGTTACGAAAATGGGAGACTGAAACAGGTCTAAACCCTACCGAATGGTCGGCTGGTGTCAGCGGTATTATTCAAAGAGTTCAAGCTAGGAGAGATAGAATTATGTCTATTGATTTTGATAAAGATCAAAAAAAAACTAGAGGTTCTAGGGTGTTTGAATACGATTGCCATGGAGGATATTAAAGTTTTCTGAAGGATGTTTGCCTATTTAAGGTAATGAATAAGAAGGTTTTTGTTTTTGAGTAATGCTACCGCTGGAAATTCTGCGATGGATTTTTTGCCTTGTTTGAGGGTTTCTAGGACGGATTTTTTGTCCTGACCTTTTATTAAAACTAAAATATTTTTGCTTTTAAGAATTGTTGGGAGAGTTAGAGTTAGGCGATGATTAATTGCGAATTCATCGGTTTGAGTGTGGGCGACTGTGTCTTTGGAATTCAAGGCTTCGCAGTGAGGAAAAAGTGAGGCGATGTGTCCGTCTGGACCGATGCCAAGTATAGTTAGATCGATAATTTTTGGTAAACTTTTTGCGTACTTTGCTAGGGATTTTTTAATTGGTATGGAAGTGTCAAAATGAGTAAATTTTATGCCGTGGTTTTTGATCAATGTTTCTTTGATCATTTTTTGGTTTGAATCTGGATGATCGGCTGGCACATAACGTTCATCGACCTGATAAAAATGTATTCTTTTGCATTCATCTTTGGTAAGTTTTTTTTCAAGAATGTCGTAAACGGGTTTTGGTGTAGAGCCTCCGCTTAGGGCAATATTGCAGTTTGGAGTTTCTTTGCAAATTCTAAAAATAACGTGGGTAGTTTTTTTAATAAAATCGTCTTCGTCTGTGAATGTTATTACTTTCATTTTAGTGGATATCAAACCATTTATGTCCGTCCATTGCTGTCAGTTTGTTTTGAGAATTTGGGCCTTCGGTGCCGTCTTTGTAGATTTCGAGTTTTGGCTTTTTTTGAGCACGGAATTTTTGAATGGAATCTGTTAATTCCCAGGTTGCGATAATTTCCTGGAAGCTTAAGAAGTGTAATCGGCGTTTTTGTAGAACGTCTAAAAGTAGTTGGGCGTTTTCTGGCAGGCATTCATCTCCGGAACAAGCGATAGAATCGGAAGTTGTGATGGTTTGTGATTGCATTGAATCGCCTTGTTTGTTGATGAGTCTGATGCTTAATCTTTCATCTGGTTGTAGTTCAAAAATCAGGCGATTTGGTTCTTCGTCAGGTGGTTGGAAGGCGAATTTTTTTAGTTCTACAACTATATAAGTATGTTTTTCGTGTAATTTTTTACCCGTACGAATGTAGATTGGAGTTTTGTACCAACTTTCTCTATCGATAAAAAGTCTTAGAGCTGCAAAGGTTTCTGTTTGAGAATTTTTTGGCACGTCAGTTTCTTTTTTGTAACCCTGATATTGGCCTAGCACTAAATTCTCTTTATTCTCAATAAATTTTAAGGCTGAAAGAATGCTGTATTTTTCACGATGCAAACTTTCTGGATTTTCAGTGATTGGGATGGACATTGTAATAAGCGCAAGAATTTGAAGAAGGTGAGACTGAATCATATCTTTCATTGTGCCAACCTGATCGAAATATCCGGCACGCATGTTCACGCCAATTTTTTCAAAAGCGGTGATTTGGATGTTGGAAATTTCCGGACCTTTCATCATGATGTTGAGCAGGCGATTGCTGTGGCGAAGGTGAAGAAGGCTTTGTACAGCGGATTTACCGAGGTAATGGTCTAGCAGGTAAATGTTTTGTTCTTCAAAATAACGGGCGGTAAAGTGGAAAAGATCGTTGGCGGAATGAGTGTCTTTGCCAAAGGGTTTTTCGATAATCAGGCGCAGGTCTTCGTTTTTTGAAGGTTGAGTTTCGCCAAGATTCTTAATGATATCTTTAAAAACAACTGGTGGAACTGAGAAATAAGCCAGTTTTGTCTCGAATTTTAGGGCTTTTAAATATTCTCTAAGTTTTTGGAAATCTTTGATGTCGTCGTATTGTCCAGAAAAATATGAAACTTTGCCGCTCAGATCTTTGAGAATTTTTGCGTCAGTTTTTGTTGCTGATTTTATGCTTTCTTCGAACTCTTTTTGAAATTCTTTATTGGACATTTTTGTCCTTGCATACCCCACAATCTGAAATTTCTCAGGTAATTTTTTTTGTTCCATCAAGCTATACAAAGCTGGAAAAAGTTTGAGCTTTGCAAGATCACCAGACGCACCAAAAATTACGAGAGTGAAGGGCTTATTGATTTGAGTTTTTTTCATAGGTTGGATGTTGCTTATTATAAGGCTTAGCTGAGTGCTTTTACAATTAGATTTATTCTCAGTTTTAGCCTTTACAGAGTCCTTGCTTTTTTGATAAAATATTGTCTAACTTTGTTTATGAGTGAGGAGCAAAAAGATTTAGTTGGCCAATTTTTAGCACCGGGCAGTGGGTGTCCATATCATAAGGTTCAATATCAGGCTGCTCTAAGGGAGGGCACGGATAATCAGCTTACGGAAAGGGCCGTAGCCTCAATTCCTACGATAGAGCAATTCTGGAGAAATCTTTCTTTAAGGCGTGAGTCTTTTGAGGTGGACTTAAGTGGAGATAGTGATGTTGTGTCTGGGATGATTAATGCGGTTCAGTCTTTTGTCGGACCGGATTTCGTTACAGCTATAAATATTGTTTCGGCTGATCCAGCGCAAATGTCTAGCATAGTGAAATTGCAATCAGGTTTAGTGCTTGAAAATGATACTCCTGAAAATTTTTTGAAGCATAATATTCAGCAGGGAGATATAGTAGTTTTTGATTTTGTGGAACTGGTTTTTAAATATGTCCGAGATCATCAGAAATCTGGGATGACTTTGGATTTGGATAATTTGAGAAAATTTGCGAACGGTAATATCAAGAAGTTGTGTTATGAAATTGCATGCAGAAATGCTTTAAGAGAGCATGCTTTGTTGGATGCTGTAACAGTTGCTTATCCGGGTAGAAGACGTTTGTTAGATGTGAATTCACTTGAAGAGTATAATTCTGATAGAGGATTGGATTTACGTCTTACTGCTCCGGCGTATGCTAAATTTCACGGTTTATTTGAAGAATATAATAGAGGTGTATGGAATTCTCCTGGAAAATGTCCAGCAAGTGAGGCTTATGGTTTGGAGACTACGGTTCTTTTGGAGTATCTTGATTGGCTTTTTGAATTAACTTCAAACTATTATTTTCCTGAAATGCTTAGAAGGCATGAAGACCCCTATTTACAAACAATTGCCGACCTGGAGACTTTAACTAGAAATGTTGTAGAGCGATCTAAACAGAGAGTACGTTATGGTGGAGGATTTCAGTTTTAGTTTTCCCAGTCTGTGTGGAAAGTGCCTGGTTTATCTAGTCTTTCGTAAGTATGTGCGCCAAAAAAGTCGCGTTGAGCTTGGATGAGATTTTGTGGGAGGCGGGATTTTGCGTAGGCGTCGTAGAGGCTTAGTGAGCCGTAAAGTGCTGGTACAGGGATAGCATTTTGCACGGCCAGACTAATTAATTTGCGCCAGTTTTTTTGTTTGTCGCTAGCGAAAAGTTTTACTAAGCCCGTATTTGCTTTTTGAGAGATTTTTTGATCTTTGCTGTAGCAAGATTCTAAAGTTTTTAGATAGCTTGAACGAATGATGCAGCCTCCTTGCCAGATTTTGGAAATTTCTTGCATGTCAAAGTTCCAATTGTATTCTTTTGAGGCTTTTGTGATTACGCTAAAGCCCTGTTCGTAGGCCATAATGCTGGTTAATTCTAAGCTGTTTTCTACTAATTTGATTAATTGAGTTTTGGAAATTGCTGATTTAATTGTTCTAACTTTTAGACTCTTGCTGATTTCACGATTTGGGCCATCTCCTGAGATAATTCTGGCATCGACAGCGTTGTTAATTGTCGGAATCGCTATGCCTAAATCCATTGCTGTAAAAGTTGTCCATTTGCCGGTGCCTTTTTGTTTAGCAGAATCTTTTATTAGATCGATTAGATATTTAGAATTTTTTGGGCTTGTTGTTGGATCTTTTTTAGCTAAAATCTTGGCTGTGATTTCTAGTAAGAATGATTTTAAGTTAGAATTTTTTTGAAAGTTTTTGAATATTTTTGATAGTTCTTCATTTGAGAATTTCCCTAGAGTTTTTAGAATGTCGTAGGACTCTGCGATGAGTTGCATAAGGCCATATTCGATGCCGTTATGCACCATTTTGACGAAGTGACCTGAGCCGGTTTCGCCAAGATAAGTTACACACGGTTTGCCTGAGAAATCTTTGGCAGAGACTTTTTCAAAAAGTGGTTTAATTTGTTGCCAGGCTTTTTTGTCTCCTCCTGGCATTAAACTTGGTCCGTGAAGTGCCCCTGATTCTCCACCAGAAATTCCGCAACCAATATAATTTATCTTTTTTGCGGCTAAGTCTTGTTGGCGTTTTTCAGTATCTTTAAAGTGAGAATTTCCGCAGTCTATTAAGATATCTTCGGCTTGTAGGTAGGGGATTAATTGCTCAATAACCTGGTCAACTGCTGGTCCAGATTGTACCATCAAAATAATTTTTCGAGGGCGTTCTAACTTTGAAATAAATTCTTTAATTTCTTTTGCTCCAGCCAAATATTCGTTGCCGAATTCTTTAATAAAATTGTCTGTTTTTTCTGTAGTACGGTTAAACACTAGAGTAGAAATTTTGTGATTAGCAAAGTTACGAGCGAAATTTGCACCCATAGTAGCTAAACCGATTAAACCAATTTGAAATTGTTTTTTCATGTCTGAATAATAGCTTCAATTTTACTTATTGTCTAAGTAGTAATGATTGTATGGCTAAATTTTTCTTGGTATATTGGTGTTGAATTATTATCCTGTTTTATGATTAAGATGTTGGATACAATAAATAAAGAGCAATCTTTTAAGAATAAAGTTGAAGCTGCATGGTTGCAGTATGAGATGGGAATGTTTATAACTAATGAGGATTTGAAGAAGAAATACGATTTGAAGAAACTTTAAATTTCTTACAGATATTTATGGTTGTCGTGAAGTTTTCCTTCTTTGAAAGCTTTGTAGGTTTTGAGAATAATCTCCATTGCACCTTTGTTAGTCTTTGCGATGAAGATATGATCAAGATCTGGAGGGCTTATTAATCCAGTTTTTAGAGGATATTTTTTAATCCATTTAATTAATTCTTCCCACATTTCTCCAACCAAAATAATTGGAATTGGATAAATATGTTTTACCTGAATTAATTGCCAAGTGTAAAAAAGTTCAAGACAGGTACCAATACCACCAGGCATGACGACTACTACGCTTGATAGAGCCATAAAGTGATCAAGTCGACTTGAGAATTTTTTAAAATTTTTCTTGATTTCGAGATGTTTATTGGCTTCGTTTTCCCAGGGTAGATAAATTGGCAAACCGATGTCGTCGGAAAGATTTTTTGTATCTCCAGCTTGATGTCCGGCATTTGCTGCGTCCATAATTCCTGGGCCGCCACCTGTTACCATATCAAAACCGTGCTTGCCGATTTCTTTTGCAAGGGCAAATACACTTTTATAAATCTTATCGTCTGGTGCAATTCTGGCAGATCCAAAAATGGCCACACGGAAATCATGATGTTTTAATTCTTTTTGAACGGTTTTTAAATTTCTAAGCATGAAATTAGGTTTTGTTTGTTTTTGTTGTATAGATTATACCAGAAAATCGAGGGTTTTGGAAGATCTAAATCTGTTAGTGTAGATTTAAAACTGCCTCTTTTATAGCGTCAGCGTCTATTTTTGCGAGATGGTAGAGTTCGTCGGCTTTGCCTGAGAGTTGATATTCAGTGACGGAGATTGTTTTGAAAGCTTTGGTTGGGATTTTGTTTTCTGTTAAGTAAGCAGCAAGTTGGCCTCCTAAACCGGATAGGCAATTGTGGTCTTCTACAGTAATTACTTTGCCGGTTTTTTTGATAGAATTTAGGAGCGCGTCATCAAATTTTTTGATTGAACTTACTGCAACTATTTCTATAGAGAGTTCTGGTTTTTCAGTTTTTAATCTTTCATAAGCTTTGATGGCTTCCGCAATTGTGGCTCCCGTAGCGGCGATTGTGATATCTTTACCTTCTCGGATTACATCAGTGCGGCCATATTCATATTTGTAATTTTCGTCGTAAAAAGGCGTGCCGTCGATTTTTGTAATTACTGGGAATTTGTGGCGTCCCATTCTCACATAAAAATTACCGTAGTGAGAAGCAATATATCTAATAATTCTGTCGGTTTGATTTGGATCGGCTGGTTCAATAACCATAGTGTTAAACATTCCCAAAAATGAACCCATGTCGTCGATTGCCTGATGAGTTGGGCCGTCTTCGCCTACGGATAAACCGCAGTGGGTAGCCACCATTTTAACGTTAGTGAGGTTGATATCATTTACGCGAGCCTGGTCTTTTGCACGACTACTCATAAAGGCTCCAAACGTTGAAGCAAAAGGAATAAAGCCTGCCAAGCTAATACCGCCAGCGGCTGAAACCATGTGCTGTTCGGAAATGCCACATTCTATATATTGATCTGGTAATTCTGCTGAAACAGCTTGAGTCATCACAGAACCTTTGAGATCGGCAGTGAGTGCGACAACTTCTTTATTATTTTTTGCGAGGTCCAACAAAGCTTTACCGTAAGCGCTGCGACAGTCTGTCAAGGCTTCGGTTGTATATAGAATAGGGGAGCCGGTATTGATTTTTACTTCACTTAAAAGCGGCGGATTTACTGTTTTTTGTGGGTGCCATTTAATTGTTTTGCGGAATTCTGCGAGTAAATTTTCTTCTTCTGGAGTTGGAGTAAGTTTTTGTAGTGCTTCAACAATTTGTTCTGGTTTTGGGGCTTTGCCATGCCAATCTGCTTTGTGAGCCTGACCTTCTTTTTCCATGAAATCCACGCCCTGACCCATGATGCTGTGACCAAGTATGACAATTGGTTTGTCTTTGACTTCGTTACATTTTGAAAGTGCGGCCCAAATTTCTTGATAATTGTGTGCGTTAACTTCCATAACTTCCCAACCGCAGGCCTTAAAAATTGCTGATAAGTCGAGGTCCATAATTTCCTTTAAACTAGCTGTTAATTGGACTTTATTGTAGTCGATAAAAAGTACTAAATTATTTAATTTGTATTTATTGGCAAAGTTCATCATTTCATAAACCTGACCTTCCTGACATTCTCCGTCACCAGCCAAAGCGTAAACTTTGTTTTCAGTTTTATGAGCTTTTTCTGCCCAGGCGAAAGATGATGCAACAGATACGCCGATGCCTAGAGGGCCAGTACCATACCAAACTCCGTCAACATGACGTGTGACATGCCCTTCATAAATCGAACCAATTTTGCGGAAAGTTTTTACGGCTTCTTCTTTTGGAATATAGCCCATTTCTGCGAGAATTGAATAAACACCTGGCGAAATATGGCCATTGCTTACAACGATTTTTTCTCCAGTGTTAGCCAAAATAAAGCTGTATACTACGCTCAAGTAATCAATACAAGAAAGTGAACCACCCGGGTGACCACTTTGCGCGTTTGTAACCATTTCTAAAATAGACTTACGGCAGGATTTGCTTAAGACATTGAGGAAATTTAGATGCTCATCACTTAGAGATTTGCCGAGTTGTGGCTCTTCATTAAACATATGTGTGGGCAGTTTATAATAAGTTACCTTTTAATTCCAGAAATTTTTGTCCTTTGCCCTTAAGGCTTCAAAACATTCTATTGCCTTAGCATCATCTGCGATAGCTCTGCAATAATCATATATTTCAAATTGTTTTGTTATATATTTTAATCTTGCTTTGCGTTTTACCTCATTGGTTTCTGAAACATTTTTGGCATTTGCGTCTAGGATTCGGTCACCCATTTTATTGGAAAGGTTTTCTCGACGTTCTTTTGGGGTGAATTCTTTTATAAATACATGAACGGTAGCGTCATTAGATGCAGACGGTGTGTCTCCTCGCGATAGTAACATTGTGCTGAATACGGTTAGACGGACTAACAATTGTGTTGAAAGAAGTGGGCGGAAAGTTGATTTTTCCAGTTTGGTTGTAGCTGGCAGTTTTGAGATGCCGCTTTCTTCATCTTGTAGATTTTGCGAGTCTGGCTGTTTTGGCATTGGCAATATTAAATCAGGCCAGGTATTTTGACATTATTGAATGATTTAGTCAATAATGGAATTTCATTTATCCAGAGCCGCTTTGGTCAGTTTTTTTGATAATTCTACACCTGGTTGGTCGTAGGTGTTGATGTTGAAAAATTCTCCGAGAAAGGCAATTGAGGATTGGAATAAAAAGAATAATTCTCCGAGAGTTTGTTCGTTGATTTCGTCGATTTTTAGAGTGATATTTGGTCTGTTATTTTGAGTTAAAGCCATTGCTGTAGCGTCTTTTTCTACTTTTAGTAATTTGTTGAAGCTGAATTTTTGATCTGGAACTTTTAATTCTTTAGCCAGTTTTTTAACTTCTATGAAAATAAAAAACTTGTCGTTTGGCCCTTCGTTATATAGTTGTAATTGGGAATGTTGGTCGGTCACGCCGAGAGCGTTGATTGGAGTAATACCAGAGTGAACTTGCTTGCCATTTAGGTCGAGTTTTTTGCCGATGCTTTCTGCGAGAAGTTGTCTATACCAGTCTGCGAAGCGAATTAATTTTTGTGCGTACGGGATCATTACATTGATGTTTTTGCCCTTTTTACTAAGTAAATATTGGATTGTGGCAATTTGGTAAGGTAGATTTTTTGAGAAGTTTTCGTTGAGAAATTGTTTGCGCATCGTGAGCGCGCCTTTGATTAGTTTTTCTATATTTATTCCTATTAATGCCGCTGGTAGTAATCCAACTGGAGTTAGTACGGAAAATCTGCCACCGACGTTTTGTGGAATTTCGAAACTTGGAATTTTTTGTGTGGTTGCCATTTGTCTAAGGTCGCCATTTTTTGGATCAGTGATGAAGACAAAGTGTTTTTTTGGATCTAGTTTTTTTTCGTCAGTTTTGTTGCGGTAGTAAGAATATTGAGCGAGAGTTTCAGGGGTACTGCCTGATTTTGTTACGATGATGAAAAGTGTTTTTTTGTAGTCGATGACATCTTCTAATTCTAAAATTAAAGCCGGATCGATATTGTCGATGACATATAATTTTGGAGAGTCTGAGCTGAGTTCATTCTCATATAGATGTTTGAGACTTTGTTGTAAGCAGATTGTGCCAAGAGCAGAACCACCAATTCCTAAAACAACGATAGATTTATATTTTCCTTTCACGGAATTTGCGTATTTTAAGACCTTTTTTACAGTTTTTTTGTCGTCAAGGATTTCGTAAAAACCTTGCTTGCGTGATTCGATTCTCTTAAGAAATTTTTTGATTGTTGAAGCTGGGGTGCTGAGATCTTTTAAGGCGTTTTTGTAGTCTAGTTCTATCATTGAGATTTATTAAATTTCGACTGAAAGATACTCTTTTTTGGCTGACTTTTGTAGTGAATTTAAATTGATATGCTATTCTTTAATTATGTAATTTGTGGTATAATATTATATTCAATTTTAAAAAATAAAAAAATGCAAACAAAAACAAAAGCCTTAATGATATTGGGAGGTTTTTTAGTAATCGCGGCTTTATATTCTAGTAATCCTTCTCTTTTGAAAGGGCAGATGATTGTTAAAGATATTACACAAAAATCGGAAGTGGATTTGGTAGTCTCAGTTGCGCCTAAGTTTATCGGTAAAGCTGTTGAACCAGGAGAAAAAGATGTAGTGGCGCTTAGTTTTTCTCTGAGAGCAAATAAAAATGATATTGCTGTCAGTGGCATTAGAGTACGTGCTAAATCAGAGCCGGCTGGATTATATGAAAATGTGCGGTTAGTTGATGGCGCGGATGAGTCTGTTCTTACCTCTGGTACTGTGAAATCTAATTATATTTCTTTTGAAAAAGCTTTTACAGTCAAAGCTGGAACAAGAAAATTGTTGAATGTTGTAATAGATATTAAGTCTGATCTGACTAGCGATGGAAACCTAACCCTTGCAGTTGGAGATGTGGTATCAAAAAAGAAAAAAGGATCGGTTTTTGTCATTATTGAAGATAAAGATCCTATTGTTTTTAATGTGATTAAAAAAGAAGTTGCAGTTGTTCCTTTAACTCCGGTTGATGCATTACTAACGAAACCAAAAATTGCACAAGCCGTTGGTGATTTATCTGAAAGTGATAGGGAATTTTTGAATAGTGCTTATGACCAATTGATTTCTGGTGAAACTAGCAGTTGGTATGAGTATGATAATTATGGTCCGTATGACTTCTCATATGAGGATATTCGTAAGATTTGGTTAAGAAGAGTAGCTTTTTCTTTTTATGTTGAGTTAACTAAAAATTTGCCATGGAGTTTGGAAAGTTATGAGCAGGAAGACTTAAGTTGGATGCTGTCGTTTTGTACTGATTTCAATCCAAATCTTAATAAAGATGGTATCGCTGGTAATGATTACGTAAGAAATTCTCCATATCCGTGTGGGCAATATTTTAGAACGAATGTTGGAAGCTTCGGAGAGGCTGGTTTTTACCATATGATTAAACTAATTGAACCAAATCCTCTACAAACATATGAAATTAGTCAGAAAATTATGAACTATGAGAAAGTTGTAAATGTAAAAATTGAGGATGGTCCAGATGCTATAAATAACCAAAAAAATTTTATTGATAAGGCTATCATTGGTATGAGAAAAAGAGGTTGGAGTCATTATAGTACGGTGGATCAAGTTGATGGAATGAATCCTTATCCGATTATAACTGCATTTAATTTATCCAAGGGGTCTTCGCATGTTAATGCCCATTTTTTAGCTGACATTAGTCGTACCTGGAACATACCTGCTATTGTAGGTAACAATCAGCAAAACTTTGGGCATGGGAGTATTATTTTCCCTTCTGAAAATATAGGTCTATATTCAGGAGATGATGTGCAGAGTGAATTTGTATATTTACCGGTAAAAGAGTCTTATTTTACAGAAAGTTATCTTTATAATATTTTTGATAAAAATGTTTGCGATGTTGATAAAGAGAAAAATAAAGCATTTTTGGAGAGGTTGTTTTCATATAGAGATGATCCTCAATACTCTTATCTTGTCTATACCACTGGCTTGTCATACGGTCCAACGCCATCTTACTGTGAAAGTGGTAAAAAATTTGTAGAAAGTTATGTTAATTCGTTTCAGAGTGTTCATTGCGATAAGGGGGCTGGTGATAGCCAGTGTTTAGGTGGTAAATGTGCTGGAATATGGCAGCCTGCTCTAACTTCTGAAGAAATAGATCAGTGGACAAATACCTTATTTGAAGACCATATTTGTGGTGAGAATTTTTCTTTGGAACCTAAAACTTATGTAATTAATTCCGTAGATTTTTCAGCACCACTGCAGGTTAATAATAAAATATCTATTAGTGTCACGGGAGATTTTTTAAATGTAAGGGCTTGGGTGGCTTGTGGAGAAATTATAAATGCAAATTTAAAATTTATTGGCGTGGCAACTAAAAAGAGCACAAACGAATATGAGACTGTTTTTACAGGTAAGAAAGCTGGTTCAACAGAAGAAATCCCTACCTGTGATGCTATGAAAATGTTAGTTAGTGGTTATTATGGCCAATCAGTGAATGGTTTATATCCCAAAGTAGAAAAGATTGTTGGACCATTTAGTTATACTAAATAACTATTGTTTGTCTTTGACCTTGTCCCAGTCTTCTAAAAATTTTTTAATTCCACTGTCGGTGAGTGGATGTTGGATTAATTTTGCCATGATTTCTGGAGGCATTGTTGCGATGTCGGCTCCTAATTTTGCTGCATCGACGACGTGACGGGGATGTCTAATGCTTGCAACTAAAACTTTAGTTTTGTAACCGTAATTTTTGTAGATCTGTGTAATTTCTGCAATTAAATTCATTCCATCTTGGGAAATATCGTCCAAGCGACCAATAAAAGGGCTGACCAAAGTTGCCCCAGCTTTTGCGGCTAAGAGAGCCTGGCTAGCAGAAAAAACTAGAGTTACATTTGTTTTAATTCCTTCTTTTGTGAGAATTTTTACCGCCTGTAAGCCCTCGGCTGTCATTGGCACTTTTACGTATATATTGCGATGCCACCTTGCGTAAGCACGGCCCTGTTTTAGCATTTCATCAAGGTCATTACTGACAACTTCTGAGCTAATTGGACCGTTTACAACCTTACAAATTTCTTTGATACGTTTTTCTAACGACACGCCTTCTTTGGCTATTAAAGTTGGATTTGTGGTCACTCCATCAACTATGCCCCAAGCTGCATATTTTTTGATTTCTTCGATATTTGCTGTGTCTAGGAATAATTGCATGGAAGTTTTGGATTAGGGGGTTGATTTTATTGTAGGCAATTTTGAGGGTGATTAAAAGCTCTTTTTATGGTATAATTAAGGGATTTTTTAATGCATTTGTTTGACTATATTTAAGAATACAAAAAATTGGCATAGAGGATTAATTTTTGATCGGTTGGATGCGCCTCAAATTTCTTCGTCAGAAAATCCTCAAAAAAGGGCTGAAAAAATTCTGAAAGAAAAGAGTGATTATGCTGAGAATTCTATAGATGAGCGCATGGATTTAGATGTGGGGGATCAGTTAGTGGATTCAGAAGTCCAGGATGCAGTGGATAAAATTGCTAGTGTCAGAAAATTGATTGATAAGAAAAGGGCTACGTATTATGAAGTTGTTCGTAATATGTATTACAAAACTGTAAAGGAGAATGCTAGCGATATAGTTAATGCGGAATATGCTGAAAAAGTGGCTTTGGCCTATAAAGATTTAGTGGATTCATATAGTGATGTTATTAAAATTCAGGAGGAATCTAAAGATCCTGAATTCGTTAGGCAATTGGCTGGAGATTTGCTGAAAGTTGAAGTTCCATTGATAAAGACTGTTACTGTTAATAAAACTCGTGATGTTCCAGTAATGGATTTAATGGAATTGAGCGACATAAATAATGTTCAAAAGGCAGCAAACAGAAAACAAGCTTATGTAGAAACTAAAATTCAGATCGTTAAAAAAACGTATGAAATTCCAAAAAATGCTGAGAAATATAATATTCTAAAAAATGGAGCAGAGATGGCGGTACTTGGCTCAAGGGCTGATTTATTTTTAACGACTAGAGATCAAGCTTATGAAAAATTCTATCATCAGAATATTGAGCAGAGAAGTAAAAACATGCATGCTAATGGAAAAGTAGCGATCAAAAGAGCTGAGGAAGCCGATGGGAAGGGTCTTTCAAAAGTTCAAAATGTTATCCGATTGCAGGATAATGCTGAAAAATATCAGGCAATTGATGGGTATACGACCATGCTTGCTCAAAAGCAGTTGGAAATTGAAAAAATGAGAGTTGCTGATCCAGTGAAAGCCTGTAGTTTGGCTAATGAATTTAGCCTATTGGTGGGTAATTTAAAGAAAAATATGGTTGGTTCATCGATTGATAAAAAGATTGACCAAAGATTTTTTGGATTGCCCGTGGATACTCTTGAAATCTCTGTTGGATTTTTTGAAGATTTAAAGAAAACATCTCCAAAAGTCTTTGAACGTTTTTCCCAAATCATAGATATTTATCACAACAAAGCTGTTGGGTTGGCACAGGATATTATTCAAAGAGATCCAGAAATTATCCAGTTTAAGTGCGACTTGAGTGGGTTTATTAAGAGTGGAGAAGGGCTATTCAAAACTTTCGAAAATCTCAATAAAGAAATAGCAAGAGGGCAAAGTCCATCTCAACCATACATGGAAAAAATCCATGAGGAGTTGGAGATTTATATCAATTCTCCATACTTTAGAGACATCAAAAAGAATTGGCCAAGGCAAAAATATTTGTCTTATTTATCCCAAGATTTAAGTGCTATACCGGGTGCAAAAAAGATGATTGAAACTTGGGAAAATGCTTATAAAGCTTTAGATCAATATAAGGCACAAATTCTGCAAGTAAGCGCCCAGATAAATGATATGGGTGGCGATAATGTTGACTGGACTGGCTTTTTAAAAGATGCGGGTAAATTTGCACTGGTTATTGCTGCCTGTGTTGCAACTGGAGGTGCGATGACGGCCATTGTCGCCAATACTTTTACTACTTTGTCTTCAATAGCTGCTGTAAGTACTTTGGGAAATGCAAGTTTGGATTATTTAGATGGTAATGGAAATGCTTTTGATCCTAATGCTTTGATGGAAGGGTACATGAATAGCCTTGGTGTGTCCTGGGCAAGTGGTGTTTTGGCGAAACCGATTGGTGGGCTTTGGGGAAAATATGCTAGAAAACTTAATGATAAAATGGCGTCTTCTGATATTGGTTGGATTAAGACGTTTGCTGAACGAGGGTATGTTAATAAAATTTTTGCAAATGGAGAGGGAAGTTTTGGTACTAGGTTTACGTCTGAAATGCTTGAGGAATCATTGGAGGATGGGATGAAAAGGCTTGGTGAGGCTGTTGCGCCAAAACATCCTTTACTTGGTGCAATATTCCAAATTATTGGTACGTCTGCGAGAGTTGCTAGAGGGGTTTTTAATAGAGGACCATTTAAAATTGGTGAAATATATGGACAGGTCACGGATAGTGGAGTGAAGCTCGAATATACTAATTTAAATGAGATAAAAGCTTTTTTGTTGGCAAGGGGTCTTGATGCGGAATCAATTTCCAGGTTGGAGCAAGAGGGTGGACTCGTGATTGAAAAAGATGGAATTAGGTTGGAGGTTGAGAATGTTGAAGTTGTTTCCACTGATAAGCTTGATGCTGGGTTTATTAATGGACTGAAATCTAAATACGTATGGGTTAGTCCAGTTAGGGATTGTGGTTTAATTTATGTTCAGAGAAGAGATGGTTCATATACTTTTGTTAAGAAAAATGGGCAGGAAATAAATGCAGTTAAATATAAACAAGTGGTGACGTGGTTTGAGGATGGCTACGCTGGAGTGCAAAGAGAAGACGGTTCCTATACTTTTATAGATCGTCAGGGCAGAGAAATTAACGATAAGAAATATAAGGATATAGATGGATTTACAGGTTTCAGCAAGCATGATGGTTATGCCGTTGTAATGAGAGAAGATGGTTCGTATACTTTTTTGAATCTTCGAGGTAGGGAAATTAATGATAAAAAATATGCAAGGACGATTTATGGATTTCGTCCATTTAGTGATGGTTATGTACTGGTTCGTAGAGAGGATGGTTCGTATACCATGATAGATGAAAATGGGAATGAGTTATGTTCGGTAAAATATAAGTTTATACAGGGTTCCTTTGAGTTTGGATACGTTGGTGTGCAGAGGCCGGATGGTTCGTGGAATTTTATTGATAAAAAGGGTAAGGAAATTAATTCAGTTAGGTATGGAGCGGCTGGTCATTTTGATGAATCGGGCTATGCGTGGGTTGAGAGGCTTGATGGATGGTCGACATTTATTGACAAAAGAGGTAATGAAATAAGCAAGCTTGGTTATCATGATGTTGGAGGATTTTATTATGGTTATAGTTCGGCCCAAAGGCCTGATACTTCATGGACCTTTATTGATAAAAAAGGTAGAGAAATAACTAGTAAGGGTTATAAAACGGCAATGCCCTTTGAAGCTGATGGGTATGCAAAAGTCGTAAGGCTGGATGGTAGTAAAGCTAAAATCGATAAAAACGGTGTGGAAAGTGATGCAAAATGGGATGATAAATGGAATGATATTGGCAAAGTAAAACCTGCTGCAGCGACTCAGTTTGAGCCGGTACCGATTTTTGATAATAGTCAGAATCAATATCGGGATTTTAGGGAAAAGTTTCCTGGTGAATTAGGGTCAGCTATTTTTATGAAATTTGGAAAATTAAGCTGGAGTGATCATGCTCCTAATGTTTTGATTGTTGATAGTTTAAATTCTGGAGATATTTCCATCGGCCAATTTTTATCTGAACGTGGGTATAAAGTTGAGGTTGGTAGTAATGGGGTTGAATTTGAAGTTAATGGTCAGAAATTTATAATTATTCTGAAAAATAGTTATTAGTTATTGAATTATTATTTCTTTTCCGTCAAAAGTAATGTCGATTTTTTTTGTGTTCTTAGGGTTGAAAGTAAATTCTTTTTGGAATTTTTCCAGGTCGACCTTTAGAAGGTGGTCACCAGGCGAGAGCATTATTAAATTTGGGAATTCGTAATCCCAGTAGTCGCTGAGTTTCATACCGTCAATTAAGATTGCGCTGCGAAGGGGGAGTTCTTTTGGCTTTGTGAAGGTCATTACTATGGTTTCGGTTTTTTCTTTAGCTTTTTGATCGGCCAGATTTTGTATTGCTTGGACTATGTTGTAAAAAGGTTTTATTGAGGATTCTTCTAAAAACTCTCCGCCGCTGTTGGATTTATAATAGTTAATTGTGTTAAAAGTGATATTTAACCCAGTTCCTCCGCGATCGTAAACCCTTTCCTGGTGATATGTTTTGATATCCTCAATATTATTTTCTTCAATTGTTTTGTATAGTTTTGAAAGTTCTTCGTTTGTAACCGTGAATGGAGTTATAACAGTTCTGTAGTCATCATTTACCATTTTGCTTTCGTCTATATAGCTTTGATCCTTTGAGATGAAGACTGTTTTTCCATCTTGTGACATGCCACCATTCTCACTTGAACTCATCTTTAAATCAGCCGGATAATTAGCTTCAGTTGTATCCGGTTTTGGAGTGTTATCGGGCTCTGAGCATGCAGTAAGTGCTAGAAGGCTAATTGCTAGAATTAAGGTGAGTAAATTTGTGATAATTTTTTTCATGATTTTGGTGATGGTCAGTAGTTGAGCTAAATTTAGTTTATTCATCTGGTTGCAGCAAGCATTTTGTGATTTAATTTGTTTATGAGTGGTTATTTGAAGCAGATTATTTGCAATAAAAAAAGTGTGTCGATTGTGATTGATTCCGAGGCTGATGGGTCGGTTTTTTATGAGATTTTTACGGAGAGAGAGTATAAAATTTTGGATAATATTATTAGCAAGGCTAGTTCGCCGATTTTGGATATTGGTGCGCATGTTGGGATGTTTTCGATTTATGCTAACTGTTTTAATTCTGATGTGCAGATTTATGCTTTTGAGCCAGAAGAAAGGAATTTCACTGCTTTGAAGAATAATTTTAAGGAGAACGTGGTGAAGAATGTAATTGCCAAAAATGTGGCTGTGGCAGCTGAGATTGGCGTGCGAGAATTTAATATTAGTTCCGATTCTCATAATCATAGTTTGATAAAAATTGAGAATGAAGATGGTGAGGTTTTTCCGATTAAAAAAGTTTCATGCACAACTATTGAGCAGATTTTTTTGAAGAATAATTTGCAGTCAGTAAGTTTGGTGAAAATGGATTGTGAGGGTGCGGAATTCGAGATTCTTGCAAATTTAAAGCCTGAAATTTTGGCTAAGATCGGAGCTATTTACATTGAGTACCATCAATATGGTACTCAAATGAATCCCGAGGTTTTGCGTCAAATTCTTATTGAGAATGGTTTTAAGGTTCAAATGAAACCTTCGCATTTCGATAAAAAATTTGGTTTTATCCTGGCGGTAAGATAGAATTGGAAGAGTGATTTTTTACCTCTCTTCACTATGAATAATGATCAAAAGTTTTTAATTTGGCAGCAAAAGTTTAGACGATTTGCTGACTTTATTGGAGCTGCTCAACTTTATTTAAAAGATAATTTCTTATTAAAGGAACCATTGAAAGTTGTTGATTTTAAGCCAAGAATACTTGGTCACTGGGGGACAGTTCCTGGGCTTAATTTTATTTATGCAAATTTAAATTACTTAGTTTATAAGCATAAATGTGAGCTAATGATGATCACTGGTCCTGGTCACGGAGCGCCTGCGATTCTCGCAAATTTATATTTGGAAGGAACTTTAAAAGAATTTTATCCGGAATTAACTTTGGATGAATCTGGCCTTGGCGAAATTATCAAACAGTTTAGTTGGCCGCATACGCATTTTCCAAGTCACGTAACACCGGGTGTGCCGGGTTCGATTTTAGAAGGTGGAGAGTTGGGTTATAGCCTTGGTACAGCCTATGGAGCGGTTTTGGATAATCCAAATTTGATCGCTGCAGTTGTGGTTGGCGATGGTGAGGCGGAGACCGGACCGATAGCAACGGCCTGGCATAGTAATAAATTTTTGAATCCAAAAACTAGTGGAGCAGTTTTGCCAATTGTGCATATTAATGGCTATAAAATTTCCAATCCAACAATTTTTGGAACTATGAGTGATAAAGAATTGCGAGATTTATTTAATGGTTATGGCTATGAGCCGTTGATTGTTTCTGGTCCAAATGTAGAGAAAAAAATGATGTTGGCTATGGAAAAGGCTTACCAAATTATTCGTGTGATTCAAAAGAAAGCTCGTAAACTTTTTGCGAAACCAGTATTGATGGCAAAGTGGCCGGTTATTTTATTACGCACAGAAAAGGGCTGGCATGGAGTTCATAAATATCATAATCATTTAGTTGAAGGATCTTTTCATGCGCATGGTATTCCAATTGAGCACCCGTCCCAGGATCCAGACGCTTTGGTCGTGATCGAAAAATGGCTTAGGAGCTACGATATTTTGGAGCTGGTTGATTCCAAGGGCAGACCAAAAAAAGAGATTTTTGATTTTGTTCCAAAAGGTAATTTGAGAATTGGAATGAATAAACATGCAATAGGCGGAAATTTTTATAAGAAATTAAAGCTGCCAAAACTTGAGAAATATGAAATGAAGTTTAAAGAAAAAGGTAAAGTTGAAGGGAGTAGTATTAAAGAAGGAGCTAAATTTTTGCGTGATGTTTTTAAATTAAATAAAGATAATTTTAGAATTTTTTGTCCGGATGAATTGGAATCTAATAAATTGGGGGGCGTTTTTGAGGCTACCAAAAGGGCTTATATGTGGCCGCTAAAAAAGACGGATGAAAATTTAAGTCCTGATGGTCGTGTGATGGAAATGCTAAGTGAGCATAGTTTGCAGGCTTGGATGCAGGGTTATATTTTGACTGGTAGACATGGGATTTTCCCAACGTATGAGGCTTTTGCTACGATTATTTCGAGCATGCTGGATCAATATTCCAAATTTCTAAAACAGAGTTTGAAGGTTAAATGGAGGAAGCCAATTTCTTCACCTTTGTATCTGTTAACAAGTAATGGTTGGAGACAGGATCACAATGGTTATTCTCATCAAAATCCAAGTTTTATCAGTAATGTTTTGGTTAAGCATGGTAAGTTTGCGCAGATATATTTTCCGTCGGATGCGAATAGTTTGTTGGTAGCGTTTGAGGAGGCTATGAAGAAACAAAATTCTATTAATGTAATCGTGGCTGGTAAAACTAATTTGCCTCAATGGTTGACATTGTCTGAAGCTCGAGAGCAAGCAAAACTGGGTATAGGCGTTTGGGAATTTGTTGGCGGTAAAGCTGGATCTGCCAATCCGGATGTCGTTTTAGCTTCTTGTGGAGATTACGTTACACGAGAGGCGATTTTTGCGGTTAAATTATGTAAAGAATTGGTCCCGGAATTAAAAATTCGTTATGTGAATGTATCTGAAATTACTGCGATTGGACTTGGAGATTATTGTTCCAATGGTCAAAATTGCCTCACCGAACAGGGCATAAATCATTATTTCACGAATAACAGAATGGTGGTTTTTAATTATCATGGTTACGTGAATGATGTTGAGCAGATTTTGTGGCCATATACAAATTCCAAGAGATTTATTCTGCATGGATATAACGAAGAAGGCTCAACGACTACTCCTTTTGATATGGCTGTTGCTAATGGTGTTAGCTTTTACCATGTAGCGATGGATCTGATAAGGGAAGGGGCAAAATTCAATAAATCTGTGGCGGCTAAAAAAGATAAAATTATTGCAATGTTGAATGATAAAATTGCTTCTCATCAGGCTTATATCAATAAATATGGTGATGATCCCAAAGAAGTAAATGATATGAAATGGTAAAAAATATTGTGATTTTAGGAGCTGGTTTTGCTGGTATTAGAGTTGTGCAGGATTTGCAGAAGGATCTGCCCAATTCTTACAGAATTGTGCTGGTTGATAAGGAAAGTACTCACTTGTTCAGAGCCGATTTATACGAGGTTGCAACTGCGTTTAGTAAGAAAATTAATAAGGAGTGTTTGACCAAATTAAAAGATACAATTGCCATTCCTATTAAGAGTTTGATTAATCAAAAAAGAGTTTGTTTTATCCAGGATGCAGTTAGTAAAATTGATCCCGTTAAACGTGAGGTTAGCTTGAAGAAAAATAAAAAATTGTCCTATGAATATTTAGTTGTAGCGATGGGTAGTGAAACTAATTATTTTGGAATTGATGGACTGGAAAAAAATGCTTTTGGATTAAAAACTATTCAGGATGCTTTGAAAATCAACTGTCATTTGGATCAGTTTTTTCAGGATTTATGGAGGAGAAAATTAAAGAAAGAAGTTTATATTACAGTTGGTGGTGGTGGAGCGAGTGGGGTTGAAACTGTTACTGAACTTGTAGGAGCGGTGAGGTCTTTGTGTGAAAAATATCATTATCCAAATGGTAAAGTGACCCTGCAATTAATTGAGGGTTCAGCGGTTTTGGGAGGTTTTGGTGGAGCTGGGACTAAAGTTATTTTGGAAAGATGTGAGAAGTTTGGAATAAAGGTTTATTTGAATAATTTCATTCAAAAGGCTGATAAAAAAGAAATTGTTTTGAAAAATAAAACTGGAAAATTGATAAAAATTAAATCTGATATTTTGATTTGGACTGGTGGTGTGAAAGTTAATGCAATGGTACAGAAATGTTTTGGACAAAAAGAATGTGGCGGAGCGATTTTGGTGAATGAGTTTATGTTGGCTAAGAATTTTTCTAAGGTTTTTGCGGCAGGGGATAATGCTTATTTTGCTGATCCAGAAAATCCCGCTAAGAGATTGCCTATGTTGGCTAATGTGGCTTTAGATCAGGGAAAAGTTATTGCTCAAAATATTCTTAGTTTGATTAATAAAGGTGATTTGCAAAAATTTACAGCAAAAAGAGGCAGATTTATGCTGCCCCTTGGTGCTAAGTACGCTATTTGTGAGGATTCAGACGGCAGAATCCGTAAAGGTTTTTCTGTTTGGCTTTCTCGTAAATTTGTCTTTTTGCGTTACGCGATGAGCATTCTTCCATTCTTTAAAGCTCTGCGTAAATGGTGGCACAGCAGCCGAATTTTTATGGAGAATGATTAGTAACTATTCTTCTTTCTTTTTTTCATCTACAACTTCAGCTTCTACAACGTCATCTTTTTTCTCTTCTTTGTTGTACACTTTTACGCCGTCGTCTTCTGAGGCTGCACCTCCTGCCGTAGTAGAGCCTGTGTCAGCAGCAGAACTTGCGCTTGCTTCGCTCGCACTTTTGTAGATTTCACTACCGACTTTTTGGATTTCGGTGCTTAATTCGTCGTAAGCTTTGTTTAATTCTTCGATAGTTGCATCTTTGTTTTCCAAGATTTTTTTAACGGAATCAATTTTTTCCTGAACTGGCTTTTTGATATCATCTTTTACTTTATCACCAGCGTCTTTAAGGGTTTTTTCTGATTGTAAAACTAGAGATTCTGCTTTATTTCTAGCTTCAACTATATCTTTTTTCTTTTTGTCGTCGGCTGCAAATTTTTCTGCTTCCTGTCTCATTTTTTCAATTTCATCTTTATTCATATTGCCTGAACCAGCAATTGTAATATGTTGAGTTTTGCCAGTGCCTTTATCAGAAGCTTTTACGTTTAGGATGCCGTTAGAGTCGATATCAAAAGTAACTTCAACCTGAGGCACACCACGTGGCGCAGAAGGGATTCCATCAAGAATAAAGCGACCAAGAGATTTGTTGTCGGCAGCCATTGGTCTTTCACCCTGTGAAACGTGTACTTCTACTGAGGTTTGATTATCGGCAGCAGTTGAAAAAATCTGTGATTTAGAAGTTGGGATGGCGGAATTTCTTTCAATTAAAACTGTGTTAACACCACCCATTGTCTCAATACCAAGAGAAAGTGGAGTTACATCTACCAATAAAATATCTTTTACATTGCTATCTCCCTGTAAAATACCTGCCTGGATAGCCGCACCAAGGGCAACAACTTCATCTGGATTTGTGCCTCTTGTTGGCTCCTTGCCAAAGATTTCTTTAACTTTAGCCTGAACTGCTGGCATACGAGTTGAACCACCAACTAGGATGATTTCATCAATATCGCTTTCAAAAGTTTTAGCGTCTTTCATGGCCTGGCGACATGGACCTTCGGTCATCTCAATCAATTTCATTGTTAGATCTTCCAATTTTGATCTTGTCATTTTTGTCTCAAAATTCTTTGGACCACTAGCGTCAACTGCCAAATATGGAAGACTGATAGTCGTTTCGTGTAGAGAAGAAAGTTCAATTTTGGCTTTTTCTGCGGCCTCTTTAATTCTCTGTAGGGCAAGACGATCGCTAGAAACATCAATTCCTGACGCTTTTTTAAATTCATCAATAATCCACTGCATGACTAATTGATCAAAGTCGTCACCACCAAGCTGGGTATTGCCATTTGTTGATTTTACCTGAAAAACTCCATCACCTAATTCCAAAATTGAAACGTCAAAAGTACCACCACCAAGGTCATAAACGGCGATGGTTTTTTCTCCACCTTTTTTGTCCATTCCGTATGCAAGGGCAGCTGCTGTAGGCTCGTTGACTATACGTTTAACTGTTAAACCGGCAATTTCACCGGCGTCTTTTGTGGCTTGTCTCTGCGCGTCATTAAAGTAAGCTGGAACAGTAATTACGGCTTCTGTTACTTTTTCACCAAGATAAGCTTCGGCATCAGCTTTTAATTTTTGTAGAACCATGGCTGCAATTTCAGCAGGTCTTCTTTCTTTACCATCAAGTATTATTTCAACTTCTCCGTTCTTACCTTTTACGCATTTGTAAGAAACTTTTTTGATGTCTTCTAAACATTCATCGTACTGACGACCAATAAAACGTTTTGCAGAATAAATTGTGTTATCTGGATTAGTCGTAGCCTGATTTTTTGCAGAAACACCAACGCGTCTCTCACCATCTTTGATTGCGACAATTGATGGAGTTGTGCGTCCACCTTCGATGTTTGGGATCACTTTTGTTTCACCACCTTCCATGATGGCTACGCAAGAATTTGTTGTACCAAGATCTATACCAATGATTTTTGACATAATTTTTAAGTTAATATTTATAGTTTGGCTGAATTAGCACTCATGATTATAGAGTGCTAGTTGGTATTGGTCAAGAGTGAAAATAAAGCTCCACCAAAAATGATTGCGAACATTAGACCAATGCCTATATAGAAGCCTTTGTTGCTGATTCCAAGAAGTTTGTTTGTTGTTAGGCGATCTCCTACTCCAACGAATTTGTTTGGAAATAGATCTTTTACTGTTTTGATCATTCTTCTGCATTCTTGATCTTCGGTATAAATTTGGATTCGGAGAGCTTGATTTTTTTCGGTTGGAGAATTTTGATGAGCAATAACTAATTGTCCGGCTGCTGCTACTGGTAGGTTTAAACCGTCATCATCCGCTGATAGATCTTTGCCAGTTAAGCCACTAAATAATTTGCCAATAAAAGTTTTTGATAAGGCTTGTCCGGCTAGTCCACCAATGGGTCTTCCGCTAACTGAACCTCTTCTACTGTCTATGCTTACAGCAATTCCAGTAATTAGTCCTGAAGGAATATTAGTTTCTTTGTAAGTAATCATTTCTTTTGAAATGTCTACTTCGTGCTCTCGAAATCCAACTTTGTATTTAAATTTTTCCATTGTTTAGTTTGTGAATATCATTATTAAAATGACGAATAGAAAAAAACCTCCTATAACCCATCCGGCCATGGCTAATTCTTTGTTCATAACTCCAAGAGTTTTGTACATAGTTCCTGGTCCATCTACCCCAACAAATTTGCCTGAAAAAGCATTTTTTAAACTTGCAATCATGTTCTGACATTCCGGGAGGCTTGTATTAATTGGAATTTCGATGGATTTCTTTTTTGCAGTTGAGCCTTCTTGATATGCAACTACTACACGACCAAGGGAATTTGGTGGAAGGTTAAGTTCTTTTAGCAGTTCTGGATGCTCTTTTACTTCTTCTTTTTTTTCCATAGCACCTGCGATACCTCCCGCAATTAAACCACCGACCAATCCGCCAACACCTACGCCGACTCCTCTGGCTAAAAGGGTGTTTTTATTCCCCATAATTACTACTCCTATGCCAGTTATTTGAGAGCTAGGAATGGCTTGATTTTTGTAGGTTATCATCTCTTTTGATATGTCGACTTCACGAGTTATGACGCCCATTTTGTAAGTAAATTTTTCCATTGAATTTATGTTATTTGATTTTGAATTATCTGCTGGATTTTAGCTGCCGTCGCCAACTTTTACTTTAGAATGGCGAAGTACTCTATTTCCCAGCGTGTAGCCCTTTTCCAGTTCTTCAATCACTATGTCTTTTTCGCCTGGACCTTGTACTAGAGCTTGATGAAATTCGGGATTGAATTTTTGATTTAAGGCCTGGATTGGTCTTAGGCCAGCGCTAATTAGAGTTTGTTCCAGTTGATTTATGCATATCTCAATTCCTTTAAACCATTCTGTTGCCGCATCTGGAACGTGTTGTTTTGCTCTTTGTAAATTATCAAGAATTGGCACTAAATTGCCCATTAAATCAAGGTTTGCAAGAGTGATAGTTTGGATGCGTTCTTCTTCGTAACGGCGCTTAACATTCACTAAATCTGCCATTGTGCGTTTTGCGATATCCGTCATTTGTTCGAGCTCTTGTTTGATTTTGCTGAGCTCGTCTTCGTCTTGCGCTTGAGAATTTTGGGTAGCAGAATTTTCTTTTTCTTCAGCGGCTTTTTGGGCGGCTTTTATTTTTTCTTGTAAATCGTCGTTTTGATTGTTTTCGTCAGTCATATTTTTAGTTACTTAATAATTTAGCGACTTCTTCCAGCATGACTATGTTGTAGGCGTAGTTCATGCGTTTTGGGCCTAGTAGACCTATATATCCAGCAAAACCATCGTGTTCATATTTGGTTACAATTATGCTGCAACTTTGGATTTGGGGCAGTATGTTTTCTTCTCCGATAAAAGTTTTTACAGTTTCATTTACGTCTAAATTAAAGAGTGTATTTACAAAATTATCTCCGCGCTCAAGGACTTCGATTACTTCACTGGCGTGAATAGTATCACCAATAAATTCTGGCTGACGCATCACGTTGGACATGCCTAAAAAAAATGTGTGAGGGTTGTCTGGAGTGGTTGCAAAACTGGCAGAATTTGTAGCGCGGGCAAGTAGTGAAACTGCATCGTAAAGTTTTTCACGAACCTTTTGAACTTTATGCTGAATTTGGGCGACTTTTAGAGTTTGCAGTGCTTCTTCGCGGGCCTTGCCGTAATCCGCCATTTCATCTACAAATAGGCGATAGGCTTTGTCAGTTGGGATCCGTCCGGCAGAAGTGTGAGGCTGAAAAATGTAGCCTTCTTCTTCCAAAGAAACCATGTCGTTACGGATAGTGGCAGGGGATACGTGAAATCTGTAACTCACCAAAATAGTTTGTGAGCCAACCGGCTGAGCGGTTTCAATAAAATGTTTGATAATAGCTTGTAGAACCTGTTTTTTGCGATCTTCAGACATGTTTTAGTAGTTAGCACTGTGGATTATATAGTGCTAAGTGGGAGATGTAAAGATTGGTGGCGGGTCTAATTTGTTATCGACGATTTGCTGCGTCCCAGTCGCTGATTACCCGTGCTGCTCGTACAGCATTTCTTGATGGTGCAACTAGGTTGTCAAAGGCAGTGCGTAGAGTTATCAATGACCTACCACGAATTGAGTCAGCAATAACAATGCAGTTAGTCGGGTCTCCAGCTATTTCTCTGCTAGATTTTAGCGATGGTTTAACTTTTACCATCTCGTTTGGGCCAACTAAATTGCCAGCTGCTGTGCTAAATATTTCTCGTAGTTCATCTGGTGTGGTTTCCCTATCAAATATTATATTTATGTCTGAAAGAACACCGTAACTTGTTGGGTATCTTGTCATATGTGTCGTTACTTTTGCGCTAAGTTCAGGCCCTAAAATTCTTCCAATCCCTTGGTCCACATGAGTAGATGGTCTAACTTGCATCCAGTCAGTATCGGTATGTTTAAAATGACCATCTGCGTATCTACTTAATAATGTATTTAGGTCATCTCTTGTAGCTGAGTGATTGATTCCAATGCTTGCTTCGCTAAAACCTATGGTTTGAGCCAGAATATATAAGGCAATAGACTTGTTTTTTGCGATGCAGGAGTCGTTAGATACGCTCGTTTCACCATTATATCTTCTGCCTAGAGCAAAATCCGTCAGCCCTGGAATTAATACTGGTCCAATCGGATCATCTTCATGTTTTGGATCTGTGGGACTAGGTACTAGAACGTATTCACTACCATTTTGTGTAAATCTTCTAGACCCGCTGCCCGTTAGATATCTTCCCGTGCTGTTGAGCATGCCATGAGTCCCAAGTTCCTTTTTGGCAAATTCTGCTAGTTCATCTGGATCTTTGATTGAGCTCACCTTTATTTTTTTACCGTCTATAATTAAATAGTCATTGCCGCCTCTTTCTACATCTAGGTCGTTGTCATCTATTGGTCCTTCTCTTGTAAGTGCCTCTTTAATTCTATCTATTGCACGGTGGAGTATTTTACCATTAGTGTCGGTAATATCGAGGTCGTTTAGTAAGCCGATATTTACACCTTCAGGATCATAACCTTCGGTTTCGTTTAAATAACCATTTTCTTTCATAAAGGTTGTTCCGATTGCACCGGCTGCACCGTTGATTACCCAAGGTAATGATTCACCATTTGATCTTTCAGCTCCCATAAGATTGAAATTAAAGATAGGGGGTTATTGTCTTTTTTTACGGCAAAATAGTCAAACTTATGGGTTTTGATTGGCTTGACAGTAGGTTTACATTTTTTCTCCAATCATTTTGATCAAGTCAACTACGCGGCAGGAGTAGCCCCATTCGTTGTCGTACCAGGATAAAACTTTGACCATGTTTCCTTCTATAACTTGAGTTGAAAGTGCGTCTAATACAGAAGATAGTGGTGAATGTTTGTAGTCGATTGAAACTAATGGTTTGTCGCTGTAGCCAAGGATTCCTTTCATTTTACCTTCTGCGGCTTCTTTCATTTTTGCGTTAATTTCTTCGGCTGTGGTGGATTTTTTTAGTGTGCAAGTTAAGTCGACTAGAGAGACAGTTGGGGTTGGGACGCGGATAGCCAAGCCATTTAATTTGCCGTTAATTTCTGGCATAACTAAGCCGATTGCTTTTGCAGCACCTGTACTTGTTGGAATCATTGATAGGCCGGCTGCGCGAGCACGTCTCAAGTCTTCATGTGGAAGATCGAGAATGCGTTGGTCGTTGGTGTAAGAATGAATCGTGGTCATGAGGCCTTTTTCTATCTCAAAATTGTCGTTTAAAACTTTTGCAATTGGGGCCAAGCAGTTTGTTGTGCAAGAACCGTTGGAAATAATATTGTGATTTTTTGGATCGTATTTTTCGTCGTTTACACCTAGAACTACAGTGAAATCAGCATCTTTACCTGGAGCGGAAATTACCACTTTTTTAGCACCCGCTTTGAGATGTTTTTCTGCACCGGCACGATCTGTAAAAAAGCCCGTTGCTTCAATTACTAGGTCTACTCCTAAGTCTTTCCATGGGAGTTTTTCGGGATCTTTTTCGCAGAGAATTTTGTAATCTTTGCCGTCAACATTAATAGTGTCAGCAGTTGAATTAACTTCGTTTGGAATAGTGCCGTAATTGGAGTCGTACTTAAGAAGGTGGGCAAGAGTTTCGGTTTTGCCGAGGTCGTTAATAGCAACGATATCAAAAAAATCTTTGAGTAAGTTAATTCTAAAAACCTGGCGGCCGATACGACCAAAACCATTGATGGCAACTTTGAGTTTCATACGGTTAAATTTTAATGGAATAATTTTTCGCGTGCAGTATATCGGATTTTAGGGAAATTTAAAAAGAGTCCCGCTGTGGTGGGTAGGGCTCTTGATATTTGATGGTGATTTAGTAGTGATGTTGATAATCTACAGGCATTTCACGTGGGCGAAGAAGGTTGGTGGTTGCTTGGTGGGTGGACGTGATTGGCTGTTCTAACTCTGGATCTAAGGTTAGAGTAGATTGCATTTCTGTAGCTAATGCAAGCAATTGTTCTGCTGTGGCAACTTCTGGGCAGGTTGGGTCGAGAATTTTGCCGTTCAAGCCTACAACTCCGTTTCCATTGTAGTATAATTTTGTTGTTTTGCGGCCTTCTGTAATTTCAATTGAGTATCCTGCGAGCTCGTAACCTGCAGAACCACGTTCAGTTCTTTGTGGATGCCAGACTCCTAAATCTGTTCTTACTTTAATAGTAAGGCCTTTTTTTTGTAATGTTCCGTTTGCTCGGCACAATTGTTCGAATTGAGGTCGTAGCTTACTGCCGACAGAGATTTGTTGTACGAGGATGTCCGCCGCATTATCTGGATCAGATTTCTCTACCATGTTTCGTTCTGTCATGACGGTGAATTCAATATTTACCATAGAATAGATCATTTTATCGCTCACGTCAAGTGATAAGGGTTGGGGTTTTAGTTATAATGCGATCATGTTTTTAAAGCTTAATGATAAGGAAATTTTGTTGCAGACGAGTCGGGTTCTTGGCAATGGGGGAGTGGTGATGCATCCGACGGAGACTTGTTATGGGTTGGCGGTGGATATTTTTAATAAGGGAGCTTTTGAGAAGTTATATGAGGTGAAGGGGAGGGATGAGAAGAAGCCGGTGAGTATTTTGGTTTCGAGTCTGGAGATGGCTCAAAGGTATGGAGAATTTAATGATAAGGCTTTGGAGTTGGCTAAGAAGTATTGGCCGGGAGCCTTGTCTATAGTCGTACCTCGTAGTAGTGAGTTGCCGGATTTTGTGAATCCAGGTGAGGAGTTTGTTTCTATCAGATGGTCTAGTCTGGAGTTTTGTCAGAAAGTTGTTGAGAATTTAGGGCGGCCAATTACAACTACTAGCGCAAATAGAAGTGGGCAGCCTCAATTATATGATGTTACGGATTTGGCTGGTTTAGAGGGGGTGGATTTGGTGGTGGATGGAGGTATGATTCCAGAGGTAAAGCCGTCTACAATAGTTAAGGTGGATGGTGATGAGGTAACGGTTTTGAGGCAGGGGGAGATCGTGGTTTAGGTGTGCTGGAGATTGAGGAGGTTTGGGTATGTAGTTTTTTTTGGAATTTTGTACGGACGATGTACGTACAGTTTTTTGATTTGGGAAGTGTCTCCCCTCCAGAGGCGGGCAGGCCTGTGGAATTTTACAGATAGGGATTCTGGTGCCCCAGAATTTACAGATTAGAGATCCTTCCTAGGGAGGATTTTACAGATTAGGATTATTGGATATCGCATGGGGGCCAGGCGCCGAAGGCGCCGGTGTTCACAAAAATTAGACAATGGTATTTAATTTGTTCAATAGAATGTGTGTAACGCCCACTTTGCCTTATATGCAGCCATTTTTTTCGCTTAGTACGGCCTGCTGAGTAACTTTTTTATGATTGTTTCTCTAGAATATATTGACCGTCGTGGCGTTTTTATCTATCTTTAGCGGCAGTCCACTGTTTCAAAAAGTTATACACATTTTGCGCACAACTTTTGAACGGCCCGGAAATGATGGAGTGGGAATTTTCTTTATTTAAAGCCTAAATGCAGCACATCTCGGTACTAAAAGAAGATGTCGAAAAGTACCTGGGGCTTGGAGAAAATAAAGTAGTGCTAGATGCCACTCTCGGACTAGGTGGGCACAGCCTCGCTATTCTGCAAAAGATTGGAAAAAAGGGAAAATTGATAGCCTTTGAGCAAGATGAAAGAAATCTAATAGAAGCACAGAACAGATTAAAAGACTTTGAACCTCAAGTAGTTTACATTCACGATAATTTTTGCCATTTGAAAGCTAGGGTTACTGGTTACGAAGGAAAGATCGATGCAATTCTGTTTGATCTTGGATTGTCTTCACCTCATGTGGATGAAGCCGACAGGGGATTCTCTTTTATGAAAGAAGGTCCTCTCGATATGAGATTTGATCAGAGGAATAAATTAACTGCTGAAGAAGTCATCAATGACTATCCTGAAAATAAGTTAGCAGATATCTTTTACCATTATGGAGAAGAAAGTGCTGGAAGGCAGATGGCTAAATTTATTTGCGAGAGGAGAAAAATTGAAAGATTCACAACCACTACTCAGTTAGGGGAATTTCTAAGTATGAAGTTTAGTGGACTGAAGAAAAAGGGTTCTCATCCTGCTACTAAAGTGTTTCAAGCCTTAAGAATAGAGGTAAATAAGGAGTTGGAAATTCTAAAAGACAGTCTTGAGCAGGCCTTTGAAGTCCTAAAAGTTGGAGGTCAAATTGTAGTTATTTCATATCATTCTCTCGAGGACAGAATAGTAAAGCAATTCTTCAAGAATTTAGAAAAGCCGCCCGTAAGCTCAATGGAAGCCGCGGTTTACAGAAACTTTGATGATCCCTTCGTAGAAAATTTAACAGGCAAACCAGTAATACCGAGCGAGCAAGAAATAAAAGAAAATCCAAGAAGCCGCAGTGCAAAGCTTAGGGCTTATAAGAAATTAAGATAAAAGTTCAATTCCTATCCATCCATTACCCTCAAAAAAATGTCACAATTAGTACTAGAAAAAGGTATCAGCAGAAACTTCTTTAGAAATATGTTTCAAAATTTACAGTATGGGCCCTATTTTTTGCTGGGATCTTTAGTGTTTTTTGTGGCTTTGGTAACGGTAATAACGCTGATGTTTTCGACTAGACAGGTAACAAAGGGCTATGTGTTGAATCGATTGGGAGCGGAAAGACAAACGCTGATCAAGGAGAATGAACAGAAGGAAATGGAGATCTCTAAAGTACGTTCACTGCAGCACATTCAAAATTCTTCAAAAGTGCAGAGAATGAAAAGGCCGGACCAGCTAGTTTATGTCCAAGTATTGGGCGATACGGCAATTGCTAGTAAATAATAGGAGGGTGATCTGAATTTTGGTTTGAATTTTTTGGCTGTATCCGTTATCTTGCAATTGGAAATGAAGATTTCCCAGGGCTTATTTTTTTAAGGGTTTTATATGAACAATGATGCAATGAAATTTTTCAGCAAACATCACTATTCCATTGGTGAACTTGCTAGACTTAGACAGATCGTTAGAGATAGTGGCAAGACTATGATTCTGCCTTATGATCAGTTTATTGAACACGATAATCGTCACGTGAGCCCAAATGCAATGGCTGCGGATCCGGATTATATCTGTAAATTGGCTGTGGAAGGTGGATACAACGCCGTGGCTATGCACTATGGTTTGGCTAAAAGATATTGGTCAAAATTACAGGGTAAAGTTCCGTTACTTCTTAAAATTAATGGTAAGACTTCTATTCCTTCTCAAAAAAATCCTTTAAGTGTTTTTACTTCTTGCGTGGAAGATGGTGTGAGAATTGGGGCTGTGGCGATTGGTTACACGCTTTATTACGGTTCACCAAGGCAAGATGAGGACTTACCTCAATTGGCTGGTGTACGCCAGGAATGTGACCGTTATGGCATGCCTTTGGTTGTCTGGGCTTACCCACGTGGAGAGGCTGTTGAGGCAAAAGGTGGCAAGGAATCAAGTTATTTGGTTGAATCTGCAGTGCGTATGTCTGTAGAAATGGGCGCGACGGTGATAAAGGCTAATTTGCCCGTTGCTGTAAAAGATAATAATTATTTTGAGAATATTGATGTGCCGGAGTATTACAGAAAAGTTGAAAAGGAATTACAAGGTTTAGATCCTAAAAAACAGAAAATCGAGAGAGCTAGAAGAGTGGTAGAAGCGGCTCAGGGCGTGCCAGTTTTGTTTAGTGGTGGCGATCAAGTTGGAGATGAGGAATTAATTGAAAATGTGGAAGCTTGTTTGGGAGCTGGTTGTTTTGGTTTCATTTTTGGTAGAAATATGTGGAAGAGAGAATACGGCAAAGCTGTTGAATTGAGCGCGCAATTCCAAAAAATGTTAGATAATAATAAGTAATTTTTAGATTAATATGATTAAGATTGCAATTAATGGTTACGGTAGAATTGGACGCGGAGTTCATAGAATAATTATGAATTCGGATGATATAGAGTTGGTTGCGATAAATAGTGGTGCTGATGCAGCTTCACATGCTTATCTTTTGAAGTATGATTCTTTGTATGGGAAGTGTGATGCTGATATTAAAACGGATGGAGCTGATCTTATTGTAAATGGCAAAAGAATAGCGGTTTATCAGATCAGAGATCCAAAAGATGTTGATTGGAAAAAACACGATGTGGATATTGTGATTGAAAGTACGGGTAAATTTACAGAGATGGAGGATGTAAAAAAACATCTTGAGGCCGGGGCTAAAAAAGTTTTGGTGACAGCGCCTTGTAACGATGAGGGCATCCCAAATATTGTGATGGGTGTAAATGATGAAGAGGTGGATTTGGATAAGTTTAAAGTGGTTTCAAATGCTTCCTGCACTACAAATTGTTTGGCGCCTGTGATGAAAGTTCTACACAAAGAATTTACTGTGGAGAAGGCTTTTGTGAATACCGTACATGCTTTTACCTATACGCAGAATTTGCTGGATAATTCTAACCCAGAAGATTTTAGAAGGGCGAGAGCCACTATGGAATCGATTATTCCAACAAGTACTGGTGCCATGAAGGCGATTGGAAAGGTTATACCGGAATTGAAAGGCAAGATTGATGGAATGGCTTTTAGAGTGCCTGTGCCAACTGTTTCTTGTATTTATGTGGTGGCTAAGTTGGCTAAAAATGTGACTGTTGAACAGGTAAATACTGCTTTTAAAAAATATGAAGAAGGTGAGTTACATGGGATTTTGGGAACTAGTGTAGAGCCTTTGGTTTCTGTGGATTTTAGGGGCGATGAGCGTTCTTCGATTGTGGATTTGCCTAACACTAAAGTTTTGCCAGATGGATTTGTCCAGATTGTTGCTTGGTATGACAACGAATGGGGCTATATCTCAAGAGTGGTGGATTTGGTGAGATGGTTTAGTGCATAAACTCTTAAATGGTTGCCTATGACTTCCTTAGCTATTATTTTGGTGATTGCTTCGGCTCTTCTGCATGTGGCGAGGGATTTTTTGACGAAGAGTTCCAAAGATAAGCAGATTTTTATTTGGTGGACGACGGTTATTTCACTGGTTTATATGTTGCCGGTGATGGCTTATTCATGGGCAAAATATGGCACGGGGGAGGTTAAAGGTCTTTGGATTGCTTTGGGGATTAGTGTGGTTCATTTTTTGTACTGGATCTCTTATACCAAGGCTTATGATGGAGGGGATTTGTCCCAAGTATATCCGATTATTCGTTCTTCACCGGCTTTGGTTTTGGTGTTTGCAGTTTTGTTTTTGAATGAAAAAGTTTCTGCATTAGGTGTAGCTGGAATTTTGTTAATAACACTTGGGGTTTGTTTCATTAATTTCGGAGGGGTAAAAAATTCAGATTCAAAACATATAAAGTTTGCTTTTTTTGCTTTGATTTGCACGACTATTTACACCTTGGTTGATAAGATTGGAATTGGATATGTTGATCCGGTTACTTATTCTTTTTTGGTGGCGGCTTCGGCTTCTATATTATTTGGAATTTACATTTTTAAGGTTAAGAATAGATCGGAAATTGCAAAAATCTGGCAGAATAACAGAGGAAAACTTTTGTTGAACGGGTTTATTGCTGCGGCTTGTTATCCACTACTTTTGGCTGCATTGGCAATGTCAAAAGTGAGTTATGTGGCTGGTTTGAAACAAATTGGAGTGGTGCTTGCTGTAGTCGTAGGTGGCAGTCTTTTGAAGGAAAAAAACATGGTTTTGAGGTTGTGTTGTGCGGCCTTAATAGTGGGTGGTGCAGTTTTTATTTCAATGGCGAAGTAGGAAATATTGATATAATTTTGAAAATTGTTACAATGGGTTTGTCAAACCTGTTGTTAGAACGTCATCAAAAAGATCCTCAATATTTGAGGATCTTTTTTTCTTGCCAATGTGGTGGACCTGCCGGGAGTCGAACCCGGAACAATCGGATGTCAAACCCGTTGTTGGAACCGTCACCAGGCCCATTTGCCATATTGGCGATTTCTTTATAGCAGACTGACATTAAATAATTATTAAATTTTCTTAAAATTTTTCTAAAATTGGGGTAAACTCTTTCCATTATGGAAAATTTACAGAGTTATTTAGAAAAATCAGGTGTTTCAGCAGAGCTCAGATCTGTGATTGATAGCGTGGTGGCTAGTGTGCCAAAGATTTCTGAAGTGATCAGGACGGCGGATACCGGTAAGGCTGGGACTATGAATAATTATGGGGAGGAGCAATTGGCTCTGGACGTTTTGTCAGATCAGATTTTACAGGAAGAATTTAAGAAAAATCCTTTGATTGGGTTAATTGCCTCTGAAGAGTTGCCAGATGAAATGAAATTGGGTAGTGGGGAATTTGCCGTGGCTTACGATCCTTTGGATGGATCTTCACTCGTAGATGTGAATTTTTCGGTTGGGACTATTGTGGGGATTTATAAGGCAAATTCGTTTATTGGTATGAAAGGAGATGATCAGTTGGCCTCTATGATTGTGGTTTATGGGCCACGTACAACGATATTTTTGACTGTAAAAAAAGGTGTCGCCCATTTTATTCTAAATAAAAATGGAGAATTTATTTTGGATAAGGAAAATTTAATAGTTGGGGAAGGAAAGTATTTTGCTCCAGGCAATTTGAGGGCTTGTTCTAGCCGTCAGGACTATTTGGAGTTATTAAATTATTGGTGTAAGGAAAAATATACTTTGAGATATTCTGGAGGGATGGTGCCAGATGTAAATCACATTTTACTCAAAGGTAAGGGCGTTTTTGTTTATCCAGGTTATGCAGAAGAGCCAAATGGTAAATTGAGATTATTGTTTGAATGTGCGCCGATGAGTTTATTGATGGAGCAGGCTGGAGGTGATGCTAGTGATGGTAAAATTAGAATTTTGGACAAAAAAATTGAAAATTTAGAACAGCGCACGCCAATTATTATGGGTAGTAAAGTTGAAGTGGCTAAAGTAATGGAGTTTTTGCGGTAATTCTTGTAAGAGGCTAGTATATTTTAAAATGTTTGTAGATGAGTGAAAAAGATCTAAGCCAGAGGGAAGTGGAAATAGAGGCTTTAGTAAAATCAGTACAGAACGGTGATCAAGAGGCGTTTGCCAAAATATATGATGTATTTATAGATCCAATTTATAGATATGTATATTATAGGGTTAATTCTGCAGAGGCTGAAGATTTGATTGAGACTGTTTTTTTGAAGGCATGGGAAAATATTAAGCAATATAAACATGATAAAAAGTCTTTTGCAGCCTGGCTTTTTAGGATTGCCCATAATTTAGTGGTGGACCATTATCGCAGTTCAAAAGATAAGGTTTATGAAGAATTGAATGCCCAGTTGCCAGATTTGAATCGTCAGCATAATCCAATTAAATCCACGCAAAATATTTTGGATAATCAAATGCTTAAAGAAGCCATAGGCTCAATTAAAAGAGAATATCGGGAAATTATAATTCATAAGTTTGTTAATGAACTTTCTAATAAAGAAATTGCAGAGGTTTTGAATAAGAGTGAAGGGAGTTTGAGAATTCTCCAATTTAGAGCCCTTAAAGCCTTGAGGAATGTTTTGGAAGAGAAGGGAGTCAATTATTAATTTACTGTAACAGGAAGTCAAAATTACCGTTTGTAAAGTTGTATGCAAGAACAAGATACCCAACAAAAAGAGTTCGAAGAGATGATTAAGCTCATGATGAAGCCATCTGATGTTAGATTGTCAGATGTCAAAAAAGATCAGCTTAAGGAGCGTGTTTTTGCGCGTATAAATTCTCATGTAAGATTGGAAAATACTATAAAAGCAGTTTCTGGAGATATAACTTTAGATGCATATAGCAGAGTTACACTCAAGGAACGTATTTTGAGTTTGATTGAAGCTAGTCATCAAAAGAGATTTTTTTGGCTTCCGGTATTCAATTTTACAAAGAAGTTGGTGAGTGTAGCGATGGTTTTGATTTTGACTTTGGGTATTACGATGATGGGTATTTTGCAGGTTAATGTTGGTTTGGTCAGTGCTGCGGGGTTTACTTCAATTGCTAGTGTAGAAGGTAATGCTTGGGTGCAAAGAGGTGGACAGATTATTCAGGCGGTTCCTGGTTTGAAGGTACTGGAGAATGATATTGTGAAGACAGAAGGTGGACAGTTAGTAATAAAGTATCTTGATAATAGTGTGAGTCGTTTGGCTGATGACACCGAGATTGTAGTTAAAAAATTGGCTGCTGAGCATAATAATTCAACTCGCACACAGGTTAAAATATATTTGGAAGATGGTGAAGTTTGGTCAAAAGTAGTAAATCTTCTTGAGGCGGATTCTGAATTCTTAATTGAAACTAAAGATGTCCTGGCTACTGCTAAAAAAGCGGCTTTTACTGTAAAGGTAAGCAATGAACAGTCTCAGATTGGAGTTTTTAATCATAGCTTGGAGGTAACGTCAGAAAATAAAATTGGTAGAATTATTACAGGTGAAAAATTGATTATTGATGAGGGGAAGGATTTGCTTGCCGTGCAGCCGATTTCTGAGGATGAGAGAAATGGTAAGTGGGTGACACAAAATATGGAGAATGATCAAATATATCTGCAGGAATTGGAAACTCAATTTATTGTAGAACAAACAAAATCTCTTGGTGTAGACAATATTGAGGATTTTTCTGTGGATAAGTCTTTTAGAGAAAAGACTTTGTTGATGTTAACTTTTGACGATATTGATAGGGCTAAATTGGAATTGGATATAGCTGAAAAGAATTTTATTGCAGCTAGATTGCAGTTACAAAACCCAGCGATAAGTCCTGAGGATAAGCTTATTGCTGATGCATTGATGCAGGAGTTTTCTCTACAAGTAGAAGGGTTTTACCAGTTAATTAATGAGGTAAAGGAGGGAGATGATGCGTATGCAAAAGATTTGGGTGATTATGTGGAAGACAAATTATTAGCCCAGAAAAAATATTTGAGTTTATCTTTGCCTGGTGCTCCAGAATATGAGGCTCGCAAGATTGTTGATAGTCTTGAGCTTTTGAGGGCTGGTGATAAGAATGAATTAGTGCAGATTAAAGTTGATCAGGCTAATGAAAAATTATCTGTGGTGGAGGATATTAAGCAGGCTGGAAATCAAGAATTGGCTCAAACTGTAATGGATGAGTATAAAGCAGATATGAAAGGACTAATTAATATTTTGGGAGATTTAAATCCGGCGGAAAAAGCTTTGTCTGAAGATGTGGTTGCTAATGTTTCAAGGGATATTGATGTATTGGAAGCCATTGATGTTGTTTCCAGCGGGGAGTTGATTGAGTTAAAAGTTGATGTGGCTCAGGCTACCGGTGTTAATGAAATTATTGAACCTGCAATCGTGGAATCTGGAAATACTTATGTTCAAACAGTGAAAGAAACTTCAGTACCAGAGACTGCAGTTGTTCAAGAATACAGACCAGAAGAAGTTACCGATGGTCCATATGGGGTAAAGTTGCAGGGTGATAAGCCTCTTCCACCAATGTTTACAAATTAATTAGAGCCAGGATTGTTCCAAAGGCGGCCATCAAACCTCCAACAATCCAAAAACGCATGACTACGGTATATTCTGCCCAACCGCTTTGTTCAAAGTGATGGTGAATTGGTGCGATCTTGAAAACTTTGCGTTTGAAGAGTTTTTTTGAAGTAAGTTGAATAATCACAGAAAGGGCCTCAATTACAAAAATGAACCCAATAATAGGTAAGGTTAAGGCTTGGTCGGTTAGCATCGCTATAACGCCTAATGTGGAACCCAGAGCTAGTGATCCAGTGTCTCCCATGTAAAATCTGGCAGGTGGAATGTTGAACCACAAGAAGGCCAGGTTGGCTCCCGCAATTACTCCGCATAGTGCTGCAAGAATGTTTAGGCCCTGACTATAGGCAATGACGCCAAAACTTCCAAAGCTCATAATTAAAAGCCCACTGGCAAGTCCGTCTAATCCGTCGGTAAAGTTTACGGCATTGGCTGTGGCGACAATCACAAAAATAAATAGGGGAATATACCACCAGCCCAAGTACCAGTCTTCAAATCCTGAAATAGGTATGTTTATGCTATCAAAGCCTAATTTACTATGGAACCACCAGGCTCCCAATCCGCTAAAAAGTACCAGCCAGAAAAGTTTTAATTTGGCACTGAGTCCTTTGGTTTTGCCAATTCCTTTTATGTTGAGGTAGTCGTCAAATGCTCCAAGTAAACCACAAGTTACTAGAGTGAAAAGTGGAATCCAGGTTTCTTGACGATTAAAAAGAGAGAATTTGAAAATGCCGAATTTTTGTAGAATGATAGAAATTAAAACTACAATTACCACGGTGCCCCAGATCAATAAGCCGCCCATTGTTGGAGTGCCGCTTTTTTTGGCATGTAGAGCTGTAAACAAAACTGATTTTTCACCAGAGATGGCATTCTCTCTGAGCTGTTTGCCAATTTTGTATTTCACCAAAAGTTTTGTAAACCAGGGTGTCAGGATTAGTGCGATAATAAAAGCCAGAGTACTTGAACCTAAAATAATTATTAGGTCCTGGATCAAACTTTGTAGTGGTGTCATAGTGATTAGGTTTGTGGTTGTTGCCATTTGTATGCTCTAAAAACCCAGTCTATCAGAATTTTTGATTCTTCAAAACGGGCTGGGCTGTTTAGTA
>ERZ1292640.25-Hain-H43-02um-R1-25-length-138018-cov-9_pt1 | contig 138018 bp, 130 predicted proteins | sample MGYA00564404_ERZ1292640 | MGnify/ENA primary metagenome ERZ1292640 (study PRJEB36523, sample SAMEA6512636) | groundwater metagenome | collected 2019-01-08 | study: AquaDiva: Metagenomics assemblies of 32 groundwater samples
CTTCACCAGTATCGGTGGCAGTATCTTCACCAGTATCCGTAGCCGTATCTTCGCCTGTATCAGTTCCAGTATCTACGCCAGTATCAGTGGCTGTATCTTCGCCTGTATCAGTGGCAGTATCTACTCCAGTGTCCGTAGCTGTATCTTCGCCTGAATCAGTGGCAGTATCTTCACCAGTATCGGTGGCAGTATCTTCACCAGTATCGGTGGCAGTATCTTCACCAGTATCCGTAGCCGTATCTTCGCCAGTGTCAGTTCCAGTATCCATTCCAGTTTCTGGATCTGTATCTGGATCAGTATCGGCATCACCTTCTTCAAAACCAGCCTTATCATCAACTCCTCCTTCACTTGTACAAGCAGCCGTGCTGAGCATAAAACCCATTAAAGCCGCTTTAACACTAGCCGGAAGGGCTTGGACTAAACGAGACGTAGGAAGTTCAGCACCAGTAGGAGAATTTAGACCTGTTTCGATGACTTTTGACATAAGAAAGAATTTAATTAGTGGTTAGAGTAACATGTTTAGCTCTATCAGTCAAAGTGCTTACTCCATGTCACCAGTAACACCGTTTTCAGCACTAAAAACCCAATAAGGACTGAGGTCTTCTTTATTTCGAACTGCGTACAAATTTTCATCCGTAATAAAGGCCATCATAAAGGCCTCTCCAGCCATATCTATATCCGCCTCAACAGTGAACGTTTCAGGTTGAGAACCCGTTGCTGCCATACGAATCAACCGGCTTTCATCCGCAGACTTATCAAAGCCATCCCAAACACAAACGAAGTAGTTTCGATTCATATCACTAGCTCCGTAATTCGTGTCAGTAAAAGTTCTTCCCGCGTAGCTACTGTCGGCACCAAAACTATCCATATACAGAGAAGAAATATTGCTAGGTTCAGGCATTTTATTCACGTATCCATCACATTGAGCAGCAGACATACGAGTGATTGCTTCCAAAGTGTAGCCCGTGTCAGTATCGGTGTCCGTGCCAGTGTCAGAAGCTGTATCGGTGTCGGTATCTGCAGCTGTGTCTCCAGTATCTATAGCCGTGTCAGTAGCAGTGTCTCCAGTATCCATAGCCGTATCATCGAAAGGATCGGTGCTGTTCATGCCAGTACCCTTCTCATCGGGACAAGCACCAAGCACCAAAGTGGAAACGGCAAGCAGCATACGAGGATCAAGCGATTGAACAGCAGCTTTCAGTGCATCAGCACCATCTTCGCGGAGACTTTCAAAAGTAGGGAGTTTCATAGACAGTAAATTAAGGAGAGCAAAGATAACACAAAAGCCAGTGGTCGTCAAATCGAATTGCCGTGAGCCTTAAATATCCAGATTTTTCACGCGTTTGGCGTGGGTTTGGATGAACTTTTTGCGGGAAGCCACCTCGCTGCCCATCAGGGTTTCGAAGATGTAATCCGCACGTTCAGCGTCGTCCACGGTCACGCGGAGCATGGTTCGGGATTCAGGATCCATAGTAGTTTCCCAGAGCTGGGAGGCGTCCATCTCTCCGAGACCTTTGTAACGAGCAATAGAAGGCTTTTTATCTCCAAATTCCTTAATAGCCACGTCTCGTTCCGCATCCGTAAAGGCATATTTAACCGTTTTTCCAGATTGAAGTTTATACAGAGGAGGTTGCGCAATATAGAGGAAGCCTTGCTCGATGATTCCCTTGAAATAACGGTAGAACAGAGTCAAAAGCAGGGTTCGGATATGCGCTCCATCCACGTCGGCATCGGTCATGATCACGATGCGGTGGTAACGCAGGCGGCTGAGATCCGTGGTCTCCCCGATTCCGGCTCCCATGGCGATCACCAGGTTCTTGATTTCATTATTCGCAATCATTTTATCGAGACGAGCCTGTTCCACGTTCAAAATCTTACCTCGGAGCGGCAAAATAGCCTGGAATTCACGGTTTCGTCCTTGTTTGGCAGATCCTCCGGCGGAATCTCCCTCCACAATGTAGAGTTCAGATACGCTGGGATCTTTGGAGCTGCAATCGGCCAGTTTTCCGGGAAGGGTCATCCCTTCGAGGGCACCTTTTCGGATAACCGTATCGCGAGCGGCGCGAGCCGCGAGGCGAGCGCGTTGAGCCAAAGCACATTTACCTATAATAGAGCGTGCATCCGATGGATTTTCGTCCAAATACTGTTCCAAGTGATCTCCAAATACCGTTTCCACCGCGGTTCGCATTTCGGCATTCCCAAGTTTGCTCTTGGTCTGCCCTTCAAACTGAGGATCGCCCAGTTTCACGGAAATGACCGCGGTGAGCCCTTCTCGCACATCTTCCGCAGAAAAATTCTGATCCTTTTCCTTTATAAGCTCATTCTTACGCGCGTAGTTGTTCATCACACGAGTCAGTGCGCTGCGAAACCCAGTGAGGTGCATTCCTCCTTCAGTGGTATGAATGTTGTTCGCAAACGTAAACACCGTTTCCTGAAAAGCTTCGGTGTACTGCATGGAAACTTCAATCAGCCCCTCGGGTACATCGCTTTCTATATAGATAACATCTCCGATCTTTTCGCGATCACGGTTCAAGTGCTGCACATAAGACTTGATACCTCCTTCAAAATAGAACATGGTCTTGCGCCCATCCCGGTGATCTTTGATGCGAATGGTAACCCCCTTAGTGAGGTAAGCCTGTTGTCGCGCCCGGTTCACAATGGTTTCAAAGGTAAACACTCGTTCTGGGAAAATCTCAGGATCAGGTGTAAACGTAATAGCCGTTCCCGTGTGAGTCGAGGTTCCCGCCACTTTGAGTTCAGAAACTGGGTCTCCCTTTTCGTATTCTTGCACGTAGACCTTTCCATCACGGCTGATTTCCGCCTTCAAATGGCTGGAAAGCGCATTCACTACCGAGCTACCCACTCCATGAAGTCCTCCAGAAACCTTGTATCCCCCTCCTCCAAATTTTCCTCCGGCATGAAGCACCGTGAGCACGGTTTCCAGAGCGGATTTACCGGTTCCTTTATGTTTATCAACTGGAATTCCACGTCCATCATCCGTTACACGTAAAGATCCATCGGCATAAATATCTACTTCAATGTGCTTACAATGTCCGGCCATCGCTTCATCAATCGCATTGTCCAAAATTTCCCACACCATGTGGTGAAGTCCGGCGATATCCGTGGTTCCAATGTACATTCCCGGTCGCTTTCGAACGGCGGCAAGACCCTCCAAAACCTGTATCTGATCCGCTGAATATTGTTGTTCGGCCATAGTGAAATTAAATCGGCGGAATTCTAACAAAGAAAAGCAGCCGTGTCACATTATTTTATAAGCAAAGATTTTTTACTCCGCTGTGAGGGCTTGATACGTCGCATAAAGCGCATCTTCAAAACCTAAAAGCCCAATATCTGGAAAATTCTGGGGCTCGCCATCCAGTTCCCACAACACCTCAGTCACCAATCCCGTATCCAAGTCATAGCTGCCGGAAACCACCAGGGCCGCCTCCGTCATCACTCCTTCAAAGGTGAAAGTATTTTCCTCCAAATCCACCACGTCAAAGGTGAAAGCACCCAACTTCAAGTCAGCGGCTTCGAAGTCTTTTTCCACTCGAGAAATAGCCACATCTTCGGTTAACGAAGATCCTTCTTCTTCCACGGGCGTTTCCTCTTCTTCTTCGGGAGTGAGCTCAGCGTCTTTCATGGCGGTTTCAATCACAGAATTCGCATTTTCCAGGGTCAAACCAGTGGAGAATCGGAGTTCACCTTCCACCACCGTGTCGTACAAAATCTTGGTTTCGCGGTCGTAATTGGCTTCAAAAGCATAACCGCCCGTGTGTCCCGATACGATTTGGAACAAACGGTTCGCACTGTCTCCCAACGATTCCACTTCCTTATATTGAATGCCGTTGGAACGCAGGTCGTTTTCCACCGCGGCAATGGCGGCTTCCAAAGTGAGAGTTGCGCTGCTTTCTTCACCGGAACGAAGGCCTTGAATGTATTCATTGAGGTTGGCCAAATCATCCACCTTGGCCTGATAGTCCTTCAGACCCTCATCAAAACTATCGTAAGAATAGAATTCAGGGGAATTCATGAACTGAATGGAGAGGTCGTATTCTTGGAGTTTGGTTTGGAAATAACTGCGAACCGCCACTTCGGAAGTGATGGAACCCAAATACTGTTCGGCCTCCGCCACCAGATCGTTGGCTAAATCACTCGCATCTTCCACGGCAATCTTACGATCCACCACAAAATTGAAAAGATTTTCCAAATAGCGGAGCTTGCTTTGCACAAAAGCCTGGCGTTCTTCATCCAAATCTTCATCGCTACCGGCTAAAGAAAGAATCTTGGTTTCCAATTCAGTGAGCAATTTCACCGAATCACCCGTGTAAAACACGGCGTGGCTACGGAGTAAAAGTTCCAAAAGCATGTATTCTCGGCTGATGTCGTCCAGGTAGGCTTCATCGTCCAAGGTTCCGCTTTGCAGCGCGATTTCAAACTTATCTTGGTACTTTTGGTAAGCGCTTTGTGCTTCCACCAAGGAGCCGCGACTGAGTAGCCCTTCGATTTCCTGAAACTCACGGCGCAGCGCCACGAGCGGTTCTTCCTGAGGATACAAAAGCTCGGCGGCGGCTTCTTTAACGAGGTAAAGGTCGTCGCCCGGCAGTGCAAAAAACAAAGCAGAATAAATAGCTTCCACTTGAGAGTTCTCCGGCTGGGCATTCTTCCAATCGGTCACCCATTTTTCACCGGTGACTTTATCTCCAAACAACAAGTTGCTCATTCCATACACCAGGTATTTTTCTTTTTGCGCCTCATTCAGTCGGTTTTCCGCTGAGGGCAACACCGTTAAGGTGTCACGGAACAGTGAGTAACCCTTGTTGAGGGCAGAACCCAAGCCGGTGAGCGCGGGACCAAAGTGGCTGTCTTTTTGTTGGTCTTGCAAAAAACTTAAGGAATTTTCATCGTAGGCGGCTTGGCTGTCGGTGAAGGTGACCTGCTCAGCTTCGGTGAGTTCAGCCGTTTCAAAAGGGAAAACGGGGAATTCCTTGGTGAGTTTGGTCAAACGCAAACGCCCCAGAGTTTCGGTTATCTTTGAAGAAGGAACCTTCATAGAAGTTCCCGTGGGAATCAAAAGCGAGTTCAGTTCTCCCCCATCGAGGAGGAAAGTGACCAAGCTGGGATGCTCCAAGGCAAAAATCTCCACGGCTTCCCCGCTCTCGCTCATGCGAACCAAGGCCGTGCTGTTCTGTGAAGTCACCCGCACAAAAGGAGTGGAAACTTCCACGGTGAAGTCATCGGCCAAAGTAGCAAAGAACAAAGTTCCATTGGCGAGTTCCGTTTCAACGGTTTTAGCCTCGGAATTCCAGGTCCACTCGGCACTGCCCATCTCCAATAAAGAAACGCTGTCACGACCATCCACTCGCACCGCTCCAGCACTTTCCAGTTGTTCTTGCAAATCCCCTTCTGTTGCCGACAAAACATCGGTCTTTGGAAAGGCCGTAAAAGACCCCAGCGTAAGCCCTGCGGAGAGAGCGATAATAAGCACTAAATTTACAATTGAGCCAGCTTTCATTTTTACCTCTGATTTAAATCTTATAATTGTATCACAGTTTTGGCTTTTTTTAAAGGGTGAAGCGTGCTAAGTTGCCTGCATGAAAAAAATCCTAGCCGCCCTGCTGTTTTCTTTGGCTTTCTTCAGCCAAACCACCTTCGCCTCATTTGAGGACGTGCCCGGCAGCCATCCCTATTACGAAGGCGTCAGTTATCTGGAATTGATTGGAGCGGTGGACCCAGCTGCGAACTTCCGCCCGGACGATAAATTGACTAAAGCAGAGTTTTTCAAAATGCTTTTCAAGGGCCTACGCGAAGATTTGGACGGCGGCTCTAAAACCAGCTTCACCGACGTGCCAGAAACCGCCTGGTTTGCTCCTTTTGCACGCCTCGCGGTCTACCACGATTTAGCCGACGGAACCCTATTTGAACCCGAAAAAAACCTGACTCGTGGAAATGTGCTCGGCCTGGTGATGAAAGCCTACGGTTTGGGAGCGCCCATCATTCCCCTTGCGAACCGAACCCAATTATTCGACGACGTGGGAGTGAAAAACCCTCTATATTCCCTCCTCTATCAAGCCGACCGATTGGGTCTGGTGGACGCAAACCCCGCCCTCAACTACGTTGCCTACGAAAAAATAACTCGCGGTGAACTGGCCGACCTCGTTTTCCGTGTGGAAAGCTGGAAAAACGAGTCACTCGCGGCGAACACCGACAGCGATTTCTACAAATCCGATATTCTTGCGGACGTGTGGAATCGCATTTTGAATGAATTTTACCTGCCCAGCGGCTACGAAATCGATCAGGATGTGCTTTTTCAAGCCGCGGTGGACGCCGTGCTCGAAAGTTTGAATGACCCTTACAGCCTCTACTTCACCGCAGATCAAGCCACGGAATTCACCAGTACACTTGAAGGTCAGTTTGAAGGCATTGGGGCCATTTTAGCTCAAGATGCAGATACGCTCGCCGTCTTTATTACCGAAATTTTAGCAGACACACCTGCCGAAGAATCTGACTTGGAACCCGGCGACCAGATCACCGCCGTGGACGACATATCCGTTAGCGGAATGCCTTTGGAAGAAGTGATGGCACGCATCAAAGGAGCCGCCGGTACCGAGGTGCGGATCACCATTTTACGTGACTCAGATGAACACAGCTACCTCCTCACCCGCGCCCTCATCGGTTTGGACTTGGTTAAAGGAAAAATTTACAACAAAGACGCCTGGTTTATTGAGATCAATACCTTTGCCGCGAACATTTACGAGGACATGATGCTCACCCTCGAGGAGCTGACCGCCGAAGAACCAAATCCCTCCGCCATTATTTTGGACTTGCGAGGCAACCCGGGCGGCTATGTGAACATGGGCAATTTTGTTGCCGGGCTTTTTGTGCCGCACCTCACTCCCTTGGTAACCTTGGATTACGGTGGCCCCCAAGAAACCATTTATAACGGCGACACCGGCATGTACCAAGATGTGCCTGTTTATATTTTGGTGGATGAGTACACCGCTTCTGCTTCAGAAATCCTCAGCCAAACCTTGCAAGAAACGGGCCACGCCACCGTGATCGGAACCCAAACTTATGGGAAGGGCAGCGCTCAAGAAGTCATCACATATTGGGATGGTTCTCTACTTAAACTCACCATCGCCCATTGGCTTTCGTCAAAAGGCACTTCGATTCAAGGTGTGGGCGTGACCCCAGATATCCTGGTTACTGAAACAGACGGCGAAGCAGACGAATGGCTGAAGGCGCTGAACGCCGAGCTCTAAGCGTGCGCTGTTTTCGCGGAAACTCAGCCGCAAGGATTTTTGGCCAGTGCGCTTTGGTCCAGTCTTTTTCAAAACGACTGTAGAGTTCAAGCCCGCGCTTTCGCAGTTCCCGGTCAATAATACCCCCGGCGTGCGGGCTGGAATATTTCCGCTCCAGCGGCGAGCAAAACCCGTGAGCATAATGGCAGAGTTCATGGGCAATGGTGGCTCGCACCACCTCCTGCGGCACAATTTCCTGCCGGAAAATTCCATTAATAAGAATGCTGCTGCGTTTTTTATCGCGGCTCATGCGAATAGAGCCCAGCCGGCGCTGCGCCTTGCGCCCAAACTCAATCGTAATCCGGTTTGGCCGTGGCATATCAGAAAAGCCTCCTTCCAGAAGAAAATCGAGCTGAGATTGAAGCCAAGCTTGGTCGCGAATCATGCCGGCACTTTCTCACACATTCATGGAAAAGTGAACTAATTGCTTTGCTGACTTTTGACTCGCCCTTTTATATGACCTATAGTTGCCTCTTCATATCAAAACTATGCTTGAAGCTCGTATAGAAAGTGTTCTCAACGGCGAAAGTGAGCATGCGGACTTTCCTCCATTCCAGGCAAAATCCCTTGGCAAAAGTGTTTTGGAAATTTTAGCGCGCAAAGGAACCGTGACGGTGCATTCGAGTAAAAATGACCCTTATGGAAGTGCCTTTGTTTACGAAAATGAAACCGGCGACTTTGACCAAAGCGTGGTCCCAAAAGACGGTTTTCTTAGAGTCAGTAAAATCCCCTTCAGAAGTTTTCCCGGCAAGCCGGGGGACTCGACCGAAGTTCAAGAAAAGGCGCGCCATGGCCAACTTCCCTTTGTATACACACCTCTTAAAAATATGGCCGTTGCCGCACACGAAGAAGGTGCGTGGACCAAGCCTCAAATCATCCCTGTGGGGACCATGGAACTCGACCCTCTGGCGGACCGCTATGGCCAAACCATTTTTGGCGGAAACAAGGTCTACAAACTGGATGACGGACGCGTGGTGATGTTTCGCCCGGATGTACATGCCAATCGATTTTGGAGAAATGCAGACCGAATGATGATGCCCACCATGACTCCGAAAGAATTGATAAAGATTGATGAGGAGCTGGTACGTGCAAACTGGGATTTCATCCCCGATCCGGGCACCGCTCAAGTCTATTTAGCTCCGGGGCTCAGGGCTGCCCAAAATCTACTGGGCGTTGAGAGAAATCCCCGTTTCCTGTTCACCTGCGTGGCTTCTCCCGTAGGTCCCATTTTTGCAAAAGAGCCATTGAAATTGTGGGTGGATCGCGATTTTCATCGAGCGGCAAAAGGCGGCGTGGGCGATACGAAAGCAGGTGGAAACTATGCTCAGGTTTTGCGCATCACGGCCGAGGTAAAGGACCGCGGCTTCGACGATTCTCTGTTCATAGACAATGAAAATAAATGGGTCCGCGAGCAACGCGCCTCCAATTCTTTCTTCGTAACAAAAGACAAATGGCTGGTGACTCCTCCTTTGAGCCCGGAAATTTTGGACGGCGTTACCCGAGACTCCATTTTAGCAGTTGGGAAAGAACTAGCTGCTGAAGGCAAATTAAAAGGCGTAAGGGACGATAAGGACATCCCCGTTTCAGAATTACGATTGATGCAGGAAGCCTTTGCCTGCGGAACCGGTGTCACCTTAGCCCCCGTTGGCAGTATCACTGATCGCAAAGACCGATTTGAAATGGACGTTTCAGAAGGCGGCATCGGACCCGTGACACGGCTCGTCCAAGAACGTTTAGGTCTGGTTATGCAAGGCAAACACCAAAAAGGCCGTTACAAAGCTTGGCTGCACGAGGTGAAGCGCTAGAAATTACTTCTTCTCCTCAAAGACCACCGGGATATCTTGGGTTGAAGGTGCCAAAACCGTCGCTTCCGTGGCCACCACCGAAGCAGGTGCTTCAATGGGCTGGTCCAAAACCGCCGCTACGTTTTCGGTGAATTCCGCCTCCATTTTAGCTTCTTCGGGAGTGGCCGCAACGGGCGCCGCTGGAGCGGGCGTCACAGCTGGAGCTGCCAGCGTCTCGGCTTCTTTCTTTAAAGCTTCCTCAGTTTCAAACTGAGCCGTCGCGTTGCTTTGGTTCAAGAGTTCTTGAGGGTTCGTGGTCACGATTCGGTCTTCACTAAAGGAAGCAATGATTTGAATGGCCACGTGCTTGAGACCGGCAAAAAAGAGTCCTTGTCCCACGCCGGAATTGAGCAGCATATATTTTTCTCCCTCCGTGAGGTTGAACACCTTGGCCAGCGGTTCCACCGCCGACGGCGATTGCTTCAAAAGCAACTGCATCGAGGAGTTGGTCACAATTGGTTTCCCCATCGGGCTATTAATAAAGTCTTCCACGTCCTGCGTAATGGTCGTCACTCCCAAAAAGTATTTTCGGGCACGTTTCACCAGTCCAAATAAGAATTTCGCAGAATCTTCGTGCTGCATCAATGTCCAGGCTTCATCAATCACCAGAATTCGTTTCTTAAGCGTGGAGCGCACGCGATTCCAGATGTAGTTCAAAATAATGTACATGGCCACGGGCCGCAGCTCGTCTTCCAAATCTCGCACCGAGAAAATCATGAGCCCGGTGTCGAGCGTCACATTGGTTTCTTTGTTGAATACCCCGGCGTAAGTCCCCGTCACGTACTTGGCAATGCGCTGCGACATATCGGCAGCTCCGTCCATGGACGAAAGCACACTGTAAAAGTCCGTCATGGTGGGCACCGTGAACTTGGAAGGATCGATGCTGTCCATGGTGATACCCTTGGTTGCATACGTGTCGATCAAAGCCTTGTCCAAAATCCCCTCTTCCTGAGGAGTAATAGTTCCCAGCATGAGGCGCATGAGTCCCGTCAGGTTGATCACAGAGCTGCGCAGCAAGTCTCCCGGCTTGAGCTCTTCGCCTTCGAGTGGCGTGGGTAAATCAAAGGGATTGATACGTCTGTCCGAGTTGAGTGACACGCTCAAATAGGTTCCTCCAACGGTGTCACAAAGCGCTTTGTATTCATTCTCGGGGTCGATCACAATCACATCGGTTCCAAACATCAGCGAGCGCAAAATCTCCAATTTTACTGCGTAGGATTTTCCGGCTCCGGATTTAGCAAACACCGTTGAGTTGGCATTTTCCAAGGAGAAACGGTCAAAAATAATCAGCCCTTCGTTGTGACGGTTGAGTCCGTACAAAATTCCGTCGTTCGACGTGAGTTCCGAAGAAATGAAGGGGAACGTGGTCGAAAGCGGCGAAGTGTTCATGTTTCGTTGCACCGCAATATCATCCAAACACAGCGGAATCGTGGAAGTGAATCCCCGTTCCATTTGCAGATCGGCGCGCTTGGAAAGCACGAGTTTTCCGGCCAGCAAACTTTGCAGTTCTTTGGTGGATTTGCGCAGTTCATCTTCATTGGGCGAATAGACCGTGAAATAGAGTCCGTATTGGAAGAATTTTTCCTGTCCACGCTGGAGTTCCGTACGCAGCGATTCGGCATCTTCCAAAGCGGTTTCCAGCGCAGGGTCACGCACATTTCCCTTGTCAGCCGCGATGCGAATAGAAGACTGGAGCTGAGCCACCTTGGTCTTCAAAACCTTCATGATGTCCTCGGACGAAATCGGGTAGATGTACTGGGAAATATCCATGGTCACATCGTAGTTCACCACCGGGCTGAGCCAGTTGGTGTCGATGTAACGAGGGTAGGTGTAAACAAAGAAAGTTTGGCAGTAGAGCCCATCGATTTTAATGTGGTCGTAGCCCGCTTCAAACGAAGACGGTGCAATGAGGTCGCGAATGGAAGCAATTCCTTCCTGAAAAAGCTTTTCCGCTTCCAGCAGTTGTTTCTTTTCGAGCAGGTTTTTTTGCGCATCGCTATTCACCTTGGCAGCAGCCGCACTTGCAGCTTGTTTTTTGTCCGCCGAAACGGTGGATTTTGCCTGAGCTTCTTGTTGAGCCGCCACCGTTGCCGCATTAGCATCCGTAACCGCCGCTGGCAACGTCATCGAAGGTGGCAACGTCATCGAAGGTGGCGCAGCAGGAGCAACCGCAGGGGTTGCGGGGCTTAGTGAAGCGGTTTGTGGAGGCGTTGGATTGTCAGCCATGCGTGGAGCTACTTTTTAATCTTATCATCTTATCACAAAATGACCAGATTTACTAGAGACAGAACGGGCACCTTTAATCCCTCTCCTTCATCACCGCTTTCCGCCAACGAACAAGGGGAAGCTCACGACCTTCAGAGAACTCAGCGAAAAGCACTCTAACATGGTCCCAACCAGCCTTGGGCAAGTAAGATCTTTTAGAATCATCTTCCACTACAACAGACCAGTTTTGTTGATCCACTAAATTATCACTCTGCATTCCAGCCATTTGGAGCAAAGAATAAGCACGAGGATTTACGATGTTCACACCTATAGCCAGGCTACGTTTCACATCCATTTCTTGATCTTCTAGTTCTCGTCCCATTAAAGCAGGGTCACCGGCAAGCTCAGGAAGACCTTCCACAAAACCCAAGGAAACACTATTACTGGAAGGCATGGCAGCGAACCTATTCTTAAGAAAAGAGGGAACGTAAGTGGGATAGTGCCTTGCCTTTCGATTGCCATCAATTGCCGAAACATAGTCAGTAAAAGGCTTTTTTGGCTGAAGTATAAGCGCTGCTTTTTGCATTTTTAAAATCTCGGCAATTTGTTCATCGCTGGCCTCTTCACCCAAAATATCTATAGTTTCTTGAAGAGATGGGACCGTGATCCCTTTAGACAGGCGCGTACGATCTATGAGTTCTTTTGCAGGTTCGTACTGTGCCTTCACCATCGCTTCAATTCGATTGAAGTCAGTTTCAGTTCTTTGTTCGTGCATAAAGTAAGTTAGTGAGTAGCACTATAGGCCTCATTATAAAATAAATCCAGCGTCAGTCAACCAATCTGAATTTTGTATTTTGCTGCGGTGGGGTAAACTTCCCGCGCACATTTAAAAACACCTATGCCAAAAAAGAAAATTGAGGACAACTTAAACCCCGAGGATGAACAACCCGAAGGCAACGAGGAAATAGAAAGTGAGGAGGACGCCAAAGAGACCGCCGCACACCTTGCTGCGGAACCCGAAGCTCCTACAGAACTTTTTGCAGCCGGAAAAATCACGAACCGAAATGTGGTGGATGAAATGGAAGAAAGTTATTTGGATTACGCCATGAGCGTGATCGTTTCCCGTGCTCTGCCCGACGTTCGCGACGGTATGAAACCGGTTCACCGACGTATTTTGTTCGCCATGCAAGAGATTGGACTTCGCTCCAGCGCCGGTTTCCGAAAATCAGCCGCCGTGGTGGGAGAAGTGTTGGCTAAATACCATCCTCACGGAGACAGCGCCGTATACGACTCTATGGTGCGTATGGCTCAGGACTTTTCACTCCGCTACCCACTCATTCGTGGGCAGGGGAACTTCGGATCCATCGACGGAGACAACGCCGCCGCCATGCGTTATACCGAAGCAAAAATGGAAAAGATTTCGGATGAAATGATGGCCGACATCGATAAAGAAACCGTGGATTTTGTTGCCAACTACGACGGACGTCACGAAGAACCCCGCGTACTCCCCACTCGAATTCCCCAATTGCTCCTCAATGGAACCATGGGTATTGCCGTGGGTATGGCCACCAACATTCCTCCTCACAACCTAACGGAAGTGATGGACGCGCTCATTGACCTGGCCGACAATCCTGAAATCGATATCGACGGACTGATGGAGCACATCAAGGGACCCGACTTTCCCACCGGCGCAACCGCTTACGGGAAAGCTGCTATTAAAGAAATGTACGTGACCGGACGCGGAGGACTCACCGTTCGCGCTAAGGCAGAAATTGAAGAAGAAAAGAACGGACGCCACCGTATCATCGTCACCGAGATTCCTTATCAAATCAACAAGGCCACGCTCGTAGAAAAAATCGCCGAACTCGTGACCGACAAAAAAATCGTCGGTATTTCCGATCTCCGCGACGAATCCAACCGAGAAGGAATGCGCATCGTGATCGAACTTAAGAAGGATTCCTACCCAAGCAAAATCCTCAATCAGCTCTACAAGTACACGACCATGCAGTCGAACTTCAACATGAACATGATTGCGCTCGTGGACGGAATCCAACCTCGCCTGCTCAACCTTAAAGAGGTGCTTGAATACTTCATTAAGCATCGCAAGGAAGTGATCACTCGCCGCACGGTTTACGAACTCAAAATCGCCAAGGCGCGCGCTCACATTTTGGAAGGACTTAAGATTGCGCTCGACAACATCGATGCCGTGATCGACACCATCCGTAAGAGCGAGACTAAAGAGGAGGCGCACGCGGCTTTGATGAAGAAGTTCAAACTCAGCGAACTCCAGGCTCAGGCCATTCTGGAAATGCGTCTGCAAACCCTGGCTGGACTCGAACGCAGCAAGATCGAAGACGAACTCGCGGAAAAGATGAAGCTCATCGCCGAACTCGAAGGCATTTTGGCTGACACCAAGAAAGTGGCTAAAATCATGATGAAGGAATTCAACGAAATCAAAGCACAATACGGCGACGCACGCCGCACCGAAATCGTGCCTCATGCCCTCGGCGATTTCTCTGTAAAAGACACCATCCCGAACGAAGAAATGGTGGTGACCCTCACCAAGGAAAATTACGTTAAGCGGGTTCCGCCTTCTACTTTCCGCCGTCAAGAACGTGGAGGTCAGGGCAAGGTGGCCATGAGCACCAAGGAAGAAGATGAGATAGCTATCCTCCGCTACGCCAAAAACCACGATAAACTCCTGTTCTTCACGAACACGGGCCGTGTGTTCCAACTCCCTGTGTACGAACTGCCTCAGGCCAGCCGTCAGGCCAAGGGAATCCCTCTCATCAACCTCATTCAGCTCACTAAAGAAGAGTACGTTACCGCGATGCTCGTGGTGACCAACGAAGAATTCGGAGGAGACTTCCTCTTCATGGCGACCAAAAAAGGAACCGTTAAAAAGACAGCCGTAGCAGAATTCAAAGCTGTGCGAAAATCCGGACTCATTGCCATTAAACTCCGTGACGACGATTCGCTCTCTTGGGTGAAACAAAGCAGCCCAGGCGACCATATTATGATCGTGACTCATGAAGGGAAATGCATCCAATTCGACCAAGAAGACGTACGCCCAATGGGCCGCGCTTCTATGGGAGTGCGTGGAATCAAACTGCGAAGTGGAGATGAGGTAGTGGAAATGGACAACGTTAAATCCGCTGAAGCCGACCTCTTTGTGGTGATGGAAAACGGACTTGGAAAACGAACGCCTATTAAGGAATACCGATTCCAGACCCGTGGAGGAAGTGGAGTGAAGACCGCAAATCTCACCAGCAAAACCGGAAAACTCGTGGGAGCCAAAGTACTGGAACCTGAAACCGAAGGCGACATCATCATCGTTTCTAAGAAAGGAGTGATGATCCGCACTCAACTGAAGAGCGTTCCAAGCCGAGGCCGCGCGACACAAGGGGTTTACCTTATGCGCGTTAAGACGGATGATAAGGTCGCTTCCATGTCCTTCATCGCTCAAAGCGAGGTTCCCGAATCCACAGGAGCCGAGGAAACGGAAAGCGAAGAACAGGCAACTCTCGTTTAATCCCACGCCATGAAAAAATCCATCCATGCCTTTGCTAGTTTGCTGTTGGTTTCTCTACTCAGCCTCGCCACCCCGGCCTTTGCCGTGAGTGGCGATCTTTCTGTTTCAGATGCCAATGTTTGGTTCAGCAACTCCTACTTTTTTGAAGGCAGCCCCACCCGAATCTGGGCTTCCGTTCAAAACAACAGCCCCTCCGACCTACTTGGAACCGTTCGTTTCACCAGTAAGGATGGGAACATCGGCACCGATCAGCCCATTTCCGCGCTCGCCGGTAAAAGTGATGACGTGTTTGTAGATTGGACGCCACCCAGCTACGGCGAATACACGATTACCGTTACCGTGATTCCTTGGGACGGAACTTCCGACAACCCTGGCAACAATGTGGTGCAAAAGACGGTGAATGTGCAGCAGGACACCGATCACGACGGAATTCCCAACTCCACCGATCCCGATAAAGACGGAGACGGAGTGAACAACGAAGAAGACACCTTCCCCATCAGTTCTTTGGAATCCAAGGACACGGACGGTGACGGCCAAGGAAACAATGCCGATACGGACGACGACAACGACGGCACCCTGGACGCCGATGACCAAATGCCCGAAGATTCGCGTTACACCAAAGATCAAGATTCCGACGGCAGCCCCGATGAAATCGACGACGATATTGATGGAGATGGGGTGCTCAACGACGACGAAGACAATCAAGAAACCGACCCAAAAAACTCCGACACTGACGGCGACGCCAAGAACGATGGTGAAGATCCCTTCCCAAGCGATCCTAAAGAATGGTTTGACGTGGACAACGACGGGACCGGAGACAACAGCGACGACGACATTGATGGAGACGGCCTCGCCAATGTAAATGATACCGACCCCTCCAACCCCTCGCCCGTTGCGGAAATGGACCAAGACGTGATCATTGCAGGTTTGGGTGACGAGATCACCTTCGACGCCTCAGCATCGCAAGATGACACGGGAATCGTAAAATTTGTGTGGCAGTTTGGAGATGAAACCGTAGAAGGAGCCCAGGTTACCCGCAGCTTCGACGCAACCGGTTTACAAACCGCCATCCTCACCGTTTACGACGACAAAGGCCAATCGGATACCCTCGAGGTGAAGGTTCGCGTCTTTGATTACAAATTCCTGGCTGGCGCTATCAGCTTCAGCTTGCTCCTCGTTTTACTTGCGTTCTATATCATCTATCGCTATAATCGGCGGGCTTTATTGAAAAATGAACCGGTTAAACCTGCCAAACGCAGCAAAACCCGTTCGATTAAAAAGAAGAAATAACATGAAAACGGACATTCACCCTCAGTATCTCGCAAAAGTAGGTATTCAATGTGCCAACTGCGGCCACAATTTCCCCATTGGTTCTACCAAAGAAGGAATTCGTGTGGAAATCTGCAGCAAATGCCACCCTTTCTACACTGGTAAGAAGGTGCTTATTGATACCGAAGGACGTGTAGATAAGTTCCGACAAAAGATGTCTGGAGCTACTGGACGAGATAAGAAAGTACGAAAAAAGAAGACTTTGGAAGACAAAGTGAACGAAGAATTGTCAGCTCAAATGATGAAAGAGAAAGTAAAAGAAGAAAAAGCTAAGGAAGCAAAAGTTGCAAAGAAGGCTGCTTCTGCCGAAGCTTCACTCGAAGCATAATATGTTTGAGTTTCAACTCCTGCAAAAATCCAAGGATTCCCAAGCTCGCTTGGGAATTTTTAGTACCCCCCACGGAGACATCCACACTCCGGTTTTTATGCCGGTGGGAACCAAAGCCACGGTGAAATCCCTGGACTACAAAGACCTCGAAGCGCTGGGCAGTGAAATCATTTTGGCCAACACCTACCATTTGGCTATGCGCCCCGGCAGCGAGCTCGTGGCACGCATGGGCGGCCTGCACAAATGGATGAACTGGAACAAGCCCATCCTCACGGACTCCGGCGGCTTTCAGGTATTTTCGCTCAAAGGAAATGTAAAAATCACCGATGACGGCGTGGAGTTTCAATCGCACCTTGATGGGAATAAACATTTTTTCACACCCGAACGCGCGGTGCAGATTCAGGAGGAACTAGGGGCGGATATTATTATGGCGTTTGACGAATGTGCGGCGGCGGATGTAGATGAAAAATACGCGCGCAAAGCCATGGAACGCACCCACGCGTGGGCCAAACGTTGCCTCGCAGCCAAAACTCGGCCTGACCAAGCGCTGTTTCCAATCGTACAAGGCAGCCATTTCCAGAATTTGCGCGAAGAATCCGCAAAGTTCATGGCCAGCCTCGATACACCTGGAATCGCCATCGGCGGTGTGAGTGTTGGCGAGAACTTTGAACAAAAATTTAGTGCAGTAGATTGGGCTATGCCGCATCTGCCGGAAAACAAACCTCGTTACCTCATGGGCGTGGGCACCCCGGACGATATTTTAGAAGCCGTGGACCGCGGAATCGATATGTTCGACTGCGTGCTCGCCACCCGCCTCGCGCGCCACGGAGCCTTTTGGGACTTCGACGGCCGGCACAGCATCTTCAAAGAGCAATATAAATACGACGAAGCCCCCCTCTGCCCAGAAATTCCCTGCTACGCCAGCCAAGAATTCTCACGCAGTTATCTCCGCCACCTGATGGTGGAAAACGAACTCCTGGGAATGCGTCTACTTTCCCTCCACAACATCGCTTTTCTGTTTCACCTCATGGAACAAATTCGCTATCATGTTGCCAACGACAGCTTTTCCACATTTAAAAAAAGCTTCCTCGCCTCTTTCCTCGCCACCCATGATCCGTTACCTGAAGGGACAAGTCTTTGATCACGATGAATCGAACATTATTTTGCTCGTGAACGGCGTGGGCTACCATGTTCGCGTACCTAAAAACCTCTTAGAAGAAAAAAACGAACTGGAACTCTACATTCACACCCACATTCGCGAGGACGCTTTTTCGCTGTTTGGCTTTCGAACAAAAAATGAGCTCGCATTCTTTGAATTACTGCTGACCATAAACGGAATCGGGCCTAAAAGCGCCATGGATATTTGCTGCGAACCCGTGGATAAAATCCAAAACGCCATCTTCAGCGGCAACCTCGCCACCCTCACCAGCATCTCTGGCATCGGCAAAAAGATCGCCGAGCGCATGGTGCTGGAGCTCAAAGGAAAAATCACGCCCACCGATCTCAACGAAAGTCTGCGACCGCAGACTTCGGACGTGCACCCCGATGTGGTTTCTGCCCTGGAGAACCTGGGCTACAAACGCAACCACATACAAAAAGTATTGGCCGATGCGACCGAAACCGACACCGAAACGCTCATCCGAGTTTTCTTACAAAAAGCTTAATGCAACTCATCACGCACCTCACGAACGTTCGCTATCTTATAGGCTTCACCGGAACCTATGGATTTTTATTAAAAGGCGCTAAGAAAAACTTTTTCTTTACGGATTTCCGTTACCGCGGTTTTGCTGAACAGCTGGAAAAATCCAAAACCAGAATTCCCTTCACTTTCATTGAGTTGAATAAAGAATTTGAACAGACTTTCAAGAAATTGGCTGGCCGTAAGCTCGAATTTGAGGCGGAACATTTAAGTGTCACAGACCTTCAAGGCTGGAAAAAACGCTTTAAAAACATCGCCTTTTCTCCTGCAAAGCACCCCATCGAAGAACTTCGCCTGCTCAAGGACAAGGAAGAAATAAAATACCTCAAAAAATCGCAGCAGATAAATGAAGAAACGCTCAAGCGAATAACTAAATTATTCAAAAACGGCGTCACCGAGCAAGAATTGGCCTGGCGCATCAAAACCATCGGTCACGACCTGGGTGCCGAGGACATTTCCTTTGAACCCATCATCGCCTTTGGCCCCAACAGCGCCACGCCCCACCATCAAAATTCCAACAAAAAACTGAAAATCGGCGACGTAGTTTTGGTGGACATGGGGATGAAATACAAAGGCTATTGCAGCGACATGACCCGCACCTTTTTCACCAAAAAACCGACCGCCGAACAAGAAGATGTTTATTTCAAGGTACTCAACTCCCAGTTGGACGCCATCAAAGCCCTGAAGTCCGGCGTAAAGTGCTCCAAGCTCGACGAAATTTCCCGCAAATCCATGGGCAAAGAAGCCGCGCAGCATTTCGGCCACTCACTCGGCCACGGCATCGGCCTCGACGTTCACGAATCCCCCAGCCTCAGCGGCCGCAGCAAAGACGTGCTCAAGGAAAACATGATCGTCACCGTGGAACCCGGCATCTACCTGCCCGGTAAATTCGGCGTGCGCATTGAAGACATGGGAAGGGTTACCAAAACAGGATATGAGAATTTCACCAAGTATGAAAAGTTGACGAACTGAGCCAGCCGTAATAATCTACGCTCTTCCCTTAATCTCACTTTATGGCAGAAGGACAATTTGAAACCGACGCGCTCGTTGACGCAGTCAGACCCGAATTCCGTGAATTACTTGAAGTAGCTCAAAGTGGCGACCTTCCTGTTGAAACAACCCTTTCTCAAGCTGTATTGGACCTACTTCGTGACCCCAGCGAACCCGATCCTTCTCCAGTTGGAGTGGGGACTTTAGTGGTAGACGGAGTCAGCGCAACTCGCTCAGTAAGTGGCGACGGCCGACGCAATATCATTATGGTTGACGTACCCGGCAAAGGAAACTGGACTTTTGATGGAGCGACTGGAGAATTAACTAAATAGTCACGCATGCCAATTCTAGAAAACGGACTGCACCTACAACCGGACCCCGTTAACATCGCTATTGTAGATGATGTAGATAAAAGCGGTGGCCTAGATAAAATGCTTGAAGCACGTGGACTACAACCCCATAGGATTAAAAATTCGAAAGATCCTGACACCTTAGTAGCCGCTTTATTAGCAGTAGACGCACACGTTGCTGTAACTCGAACTTCATCCACCTTCAATCGACAAGTTTTGGAAGAATCTGGACTGAGTGTGGTTCAAGGTGCATGCAAGGGGCCACATGCCGACGTAGCAGCTGCACAAGAGTTGGGTACCGAAGTACTTAAAGTAGACACCAACCGACAGCAAGTAATTGATCTGGTAGAAGCGTGCATGCGTGCCGCCGCCAGTGGCTTGGCTATTGGAAACAACTACGGACGTAATGGTGAGTGGTCAAAAGGAGAAACTTCTCAAACGATTTTGCCAATGGATGAAATGCGCGTAGGTATTGTAGGCTATGGTGACATTGGCCAGGGAGTAGCTGAAAGACTTTCTCCACATGTGGAGGGTATAGGCGCTCACAATCACCGATTCGAGCTAGAACGAACGTACGATAGACGAATTCAACAACATGCTGAAGGGCTCCAGGTCGGATGGTTTCCAACCCTGGATAAACTCTTAGCGTGGGCTAATGTCCTCAGTTTACATGTGGATGAAATGGACGCGATGGGCACTCCAAACAAGGGCTTAATAAGTGTCGACCGATTGAGACAATGGGGTGAAAAGAACACAGTAAATGGCATCCCTACCGGCATTCTTTTAAATATCGCCAGAGGTTCACTTGCACCTTCTTTAGCGGAACTAGACGTATTACTCAAAGAAGGCGTTCTTCACTCTGCCTTCGTAGACACTCATGCAAAAGAAATGGAAGTGAAAGGAAGATTCGCGCTTCCACCAGATGCCCATCCAGGACTAGTGACTACACCACACATTGGAGGATCTGGGAAAAGAATTGAAATCAATACTGGAAAAGATGTGGATCAAGTTTTATCAACCTGGATCAATGAAGGTAGCTTCAATGGATCTCGTGTTTTCCAACATGAAGTGATGGATGCTGCTCCACTAAAAGTAGAAGGCAACATGTTGCTACGCGTGGCTCGAAGCACGCAAAGGGGTAGCTCAGCCGCCGTTGAACAAGCCATAGCCAAAGCTGGCCTAGAAAACCTGGGAGGAGACATTTCCTTAACCGATCGTGTAGCTGGAAGCAGAAATAAAACTTGGTCAGTGGTTCCTCATATCATTGCCATTGGTGGGTTCAACGGAAACTACGGGGATAAAGTAAACACCTTGGCTAGAGAACTAGATGCAGTAAATGGCGAAGGTAAAGGACAAGTGGTAGTAGCGGCTCGTTTTATTCCAACCAGTCTAGAGCAACGAGCCACTTTGCGAGAAATGATTCGATAGTCTACAATAAGCACATCTAATTTTAAACGTATGTGTGGAATCTTTGCCTACCTTGGGCCCAGTGAAAAAGCGGCGGAAATTGTGCTGAAGGGTTTGAAGAAACTGGAATACCGCGGGTATGACTCCTGGGGCATTGTTGCGCAGCAAGCCGACGGAGAATTTGAAATTGAAAAGCATGTGGGAAAGATTTCGGAGGTGATCAACCTGAATGAGGCGATGACCAAACCCGCGCACATGGCCATGGGGCATTCACGATGGGCCACGCACGGAGGCGTGACGCAGTACAACGCCCACCCACACACCACCGAAAACCAGGATATTGTGATCATCCACAACGGAATTTTTGAAAACTACCTTGAGCTGAAGGAAAAACTCATCGCCAAGGGGCATCAGTTCCGCTCCGAAACCGACAGCGAGGTTTTTGCGCACCTTATTGAGCAAGAAATGACGGATGACCCACTAGAAAAAAGTTTTGAGGCCGCGTTCATTCGCGCCAGCAAACAAGTCACCGGGCGCTACGCCGTAGTGACCATGCACGTTAAAGAAAAAAAGATCATCGCGGCCCGCCGTGGTTCGCCCATGATCATTGGTAAAGCCGCCGATGGAGCCCTTTTCATTGCATCCGACGTGCCCGCCTTCCTGGAATACACCAAGGAAATCATGTACCTGGACGACAATCAGATGGTCGTGCTGACCGAAGGCCAAGCACTTTTCTTCGATATGGATAAGAATATGCCCATTGAAAAGCGCCTCATTTCCATAGATTGGAAGGAGGAAGAAGCCGACAAAGGCGACTACCCACACTTCATGATCAAGGAAATCATGGAACAAAAAGAAACCCTCACCCGCGCAATCAATTCCAATGAAGAAACTTTGCTCAAAGTAGCCGACGCCATCAAGCACGCCTACGGAACCTACATTGTGGGCTGTGGAACCGCCGGGAAAGTGGCCATGACCGCCGAGTACCTTTTTGCCAATGTGGCGCACAAACATGTGAACGTAAAATTTGGCAGCGAGTTTAAAAGCGCGCGCCATTTCCTCACGGACCGCTCGCTCGTGATTGCCATCTCACAATCCGGTGAAACCGCCGACACTTTGGAAGCGCTCGAAATCGCGAAGGAAAAAGGAGCGACGATTGTAGCTATTGTGAACGTGGAAACCTCCACCATGGCGCGCGTGGCAGACCTGGTTTTGCCACTGAAGGCCGGCCCCGAAAAAGCCGTGGCCTCCACCAAAGCAACCACTTCTCAAATCGCCATCCTCACGCTGCTGGCCTACGCCACGGCCGGTCGCCTCGCGGAAGGAAAAACCATGCTGATTGAAGCTGCCGGAAAACTCAACGACCTGCTGAACCCGCGCTACGAGCAACACATCGAAGCCTTGGCGGAGCAGATCAAAACCGCTCAAGACATCATGATCATTGGCCGCGACGTGAACTACCCCATTGCCCTGGAATCTGCCATCAAATTGCAGGAGGTTTCCTACATTCACGCGGAGGGTTTTGCCGGCGGCGAGCTGAAGCACGGCCCCATTGCCCTGATTTCCGAAGGCACGCCTTGCATTGTGATCGCCTCAAACGACGAATACCGCCAAGAAATCCTTTCCAATGCCATGGAGCTAAAGGCCCGCGGCGCGTTCTTGATTGGAGTTTCACCGGAAAATGCGGAGGTTTTTGACGCCTGGATTAAAGTGCCAAGCGCCGGCGCCGCGGCTCCGATTCTCAACTTAATTCCCATTCAAATTTTGTCCTACAAATTGGCTGTGGCTCGCCAAAACAATCCCGACATGCCACGCAATTTGGCCAAATCCGTTACGGTGAAGTAATCCCTCAGAGGCAGGACTCTTGTTTAACAGGCATTTTTGTGCTACAATATTAAGATTTATAAAAATAAAAACCACGTCAATGGCACAAACGTCAAACCAAATCAAACCGCAAAACGGTTTATTCAACTTCCTGTTTCTCGCAGGAGTTGCCCTGTTCATGGGGGTATTGATGCAAGCGCCCTCAGCACAAGCCGCCACCTACACCGTAATCAATGCAAGTGACTCAGGAGCCGGCTCCCTTCGCCAAGCCATCACCGACGCAAATGCCAACGTAGGGGCCGATACCGTTAATTTTGACGGCACCGAAGGTCTCTTTCAAACTGGAATTACCTTGTCCTCCAACCTTCCGGTCATCACTGAAACCATCACCATTGATGGAACAACGGCACATAACTTCATATCGCCCAATCCAGACGTGACCTTAAGAGCCACCGGGCTGGATCACTGTTTGAGTATAAGTAGCGGAGCCAGTCACGTTGTAAAAGGAATCGGCTGTCTTGGGGCAACGAACGGGATAGTGCTTAGCTCCAGTGTAAGTGGGGCAACCATTGGAGGAAGTGCTACTCCAGACCTCAATTACTGGGACAATTGCAGCGGTTCAGGTATTCGCGTCAACGGTGCAGACAACGTAACCCTCATAAATAATTATGTTGGAGTAGATGTCGCAAATGGAACCGGGATCAGCGTAATAAACACCTCTACTGGAGTGGTGATTGGGGGTACCAGCGGGGCAGAACGGAACGTCATAGTGAACAACACAGGGAATGGAATTCTCTTGTCAGATTCCGCAGCCATCATAAAAGGAAATTACATAGGAACGAGCACCGGAAGCAACGACCTTGGAAACGGTTCAAACGGAATCTACATCGGTAGCGGTGTAACCAGTACCACCATTGGTGGAACTGACGTAGGTACTACAAACGTAATCTCAGGTAACACCGGAAACGGTATATATGTGGATGGCTCAGATGGAATCGTGATTGAAAAAAATTACATTGGGGTGAGCTCAGCCGGAACGGCTGCACTTGCGAACGGCGCCTCCGGTATACTCTTAGCAAGCGGATCCAATACAATAGGAGGTACCACCAGTTCCAGCATAAACATCATCTCAGGAAACACACTGTCTGGTATTCGAATAGATGGAACCATAAACAACGCGAGCTCTAATATTATTAAATATAATAAAATAGGTACCAACGCACTAGGAACCGCTGCCATCGCCAACGGTGGAGATGGTATTCTCGTGGTTACCGGAGGAACGGCTACAGGCCTGATCATTGGAGGCACCGATCAAGGTAACCTGATATCCGGAAACACCGGCAATGGAATTCATATCGCCGCCACAGGAGCAACCGGTGCACAAATCTACGACAACACCATTGGGCTCCAAGCGGATGACTCAACAGCGCTGGCCAATGGAGCTCATGGGATTAGAACCGTTGCAGACTCTGGAATCATAGGCGAGGCAAACGTAAGCGGTAGACGAAATCGCATTGCCTCAAACGGGGGCAGCGGACTTTATATAAATGGAGCCGACAGCATGGTGGTTGTATACAACCTGATTGGTACCGAGGGCCTAAACCAAAGGCTGAACACCGAGCATGGAATCCTTATAGATTCCACATCCAATTCAAATGTAATTGGTGGAACCGCTACGGGTGCTGCCAACACAATACTGGCTACAACTGGAAAGTCTTGCATAAACATGACAACCACAGCCGGTGACTTCAACCATATTAGAAAAAACACGTGTAGCACCGACGGTACCAGCTCCTATATAAGCCGTACCAATCCAGCAAACGAAAGCATCGCCACTCCTACCATAAGTTCAGCCACTACCTCTTATGCAGGAGGTACCAGCGCAGCCAACGCCACCGTTGAGATTTTTGTGAACGGAGTCTATGTAGCAAATACCACCGCCACTAGTGGAGGGACCTGGGAGAACCACATGGCTATTTCGGCCAGCAGTGTGGTTTCCGTAACCGCCACCAACTCCACCTTTAGTACCTCGGCAAGCTCAGCGACTTTTTCTACCGTTACAGACAGCACCGCGCCCGTGGTGCCCACGGTGACAAGCCCTGCCAACAGTAGCTACACCTCAAGCACTACCGCTACGCTCACCGGTACAAAAGAAGCCAACACCAGCCTGTGGATCGGTGGCGTCGAACAAGTAGTAAGTGACGCACTCACCACCTGGACCGTGACGAATTATGCCCTGAGTGAAGGTGAGAACAACCTATCCATTGCATCCGTAGATTTCAGTAGCAACATTTCCACCACAGCAAGTCACACCATCACTCGCGACACCATAACACCCACCGCGCCTGCCTTGAGCTACCCTTCTACCTCCACTTCCACGGTAACCATTACTGGTTCCGGAACAGAAGTGGGTGCAAACGTTTACGTCAACGGCACCGACTCAGGAGCTAATGTAGATGGCCTTGGAAATTTCTCGGTGAGCGTATCGGTTCAACCCGGAAGCAACTCCATCTCCATTACTATTGTGGACAATGCAGCAAACACCTCCACAGCTAGCATTGCCACCGTCACCAATACCTCAGGAGGGGGAAGCAGCGGAGGCAGCAACGGAGGCAGCACCAGCTCTAACTCAAATAATTCAAGCGAAGAAACCGTTGGAAATGATGATGAAGAACAAGAAAGCATGGCTGGAGAAGAAGAGGACGAAGCAGAATCAGGTGAAGAGTCCGGCTCAGAGACCTCCACGGGCTCTGAAACCTCTACCGAATCAGAGACCTCCACGGGCTCTGAAACTGAGTCTGAAGAAGACAGCAATGACTCAAACAACTCAGGTGAATCAGGTGAAACGGAAAGCAGTTTCTACAGCGGAATTTATCAATTCATCGACCCCATTCAGGAAGTATCGGTTCGTGAGACCTTAATCTCCACTGTCATTAGTGAAGAAACCTACGAGACCGCCGCTTTAACCAACGCAGCTTTTGGAGAAAGCAATGCACAAGGCGTTCCCCAGCTTCTGATTGACCTACGAGCAGGTGGTAAATCCATTCCAGCAACTCGCGACAGCGATAAAGACGGAGCCTACGACTGGGAAGAAATTTTATACGGAGGAAACATCAACTCAGCAGATTCCGATGACGACGGCCTCACCGATGCTGAAGAACTCTTCATTGGAGAAACGGATCCAGAAAGCTACGACAGCGATCATGACGGAACCGCCGATGCTGAAGATGAGGAACCCTTGGTTTACAATCAACCTTACGTCAGTTCACAGGAGTTGATCAGCTACATTGAATCAGAACAAATCACTGAACCTTTGGGAACTTTGGACTCCGATGAAGACGGCCTTTCCGACCTTTCTGAATTCTACAACGGAACCGACCCTCAAGATAATGATAGCGATGCAGACGGCCTCACCGATGGAGATGAAGTGCTTCACTACGGAACCAATCCTAAGGTAAGCACATCAAGTATAGCCGCTGGCAGAGTGAGCATTGTGAATATGAATGATGGCGCAATCGTTGAAGAAGGAGAGCAACTCTTCATGGGACACGCCGCTGAAGAAACTACCGTGCAAGCTCATGAAGTGAACAGCGATGGCAGCTTGACCTTACTCGGAGAAACCAAGTCAGATGAAAACGGCCGCTACATCTTGTTGACCACGTCTGAATTGAAGGCGGGAAAACACATTTTAGTGCTGACCACTGGAGATAGTTTAGAGGAACTCACAGACCTTTCACGCCCCATCAGTCTCACGGCAATGTCCACCGTTAAAAAACCATTGTTCGATGGACTCGGCCTTCAAAACCAATCCGCAATAACCGAACGTCTTCCTACCCTCTCACTCAAAGCAGCCAGCGATTACATGATCGTGATTGCATGGAAAAGTACTATTTTCAGCCAAACCTTGATCGCAGACGCTTCTGACCAAACCCTAAACGCTCGTCCCGTAGAAAACCTGGAACTCGGAGATCACACGGTGACTTGGTACGCTCAAGACCTCAAAACGGGCGCCACCAGCACCCCCACACAAATTTCCTTTGAAGTGACCAACACCGCCTTCGCAAGCGGAGAAACCGGAGCCTCACCTTGGACCATTGCACTGGGAAGCATCGCGGTACTCGCCAGCTTAACCGCCCTTGCACTCTTCTACCGAAACCGTAAACTAGAAGCGTAATGCGCCACACCAAAATCGTTGCGACCCTCGGGCCTGCAACGGAAGAAAAATCCGAAATTAAAGCTTTAGTTGAGGCGGGCATGAACATTGCTCGTCTCAACTTTTCGCATGGCACCTATGAACAATTCAAAAAGATCGTGAAGAACGTGCGCGCCGTAGAAAAAGAAACTGGCAAATGCATTGTTTTGATGCAAGATTTGCAGGGCCCAAAAATCCGCCTCGGCAAACTCCCCGACGCCGGCCTGCTTGTTAAAAAAGGCGAAACGGTGACCTTCTCTATGAAAGGAGAAAATGGCAGCATCCCTCTTCCCTACGCCGCCCTACCCAAAGTGGTCCGACCCGGCCACGCGCTTTTGATTGAAGACGGACTAATACGAACAAAAATTGTATCCATCAAGGGAGCGCTTGTGAAAGCCAAAATAATCGTAGGCGGCGTGCTAAAATCGCACAAAGGGGTGAACATCCCTGATTCCAAACTTCCCTCCACAGAAGCCCTCAATGCAAAAGATAAAGCCGACCTCGCCTTTGGAGTAAAAACCCTGGGCGTGGACGCCGTGGCGATTTCCTTTGTGGAAACTGCGGAAGACATTGAACGCGTACGCAAAGCGGTTCAAGCTCACACCAAGCGCCCTCTGATGCTCATCGCAAAAGTGGAACGTCCCAAAGCCCTCCTAAACATAAACGAAATCATTCAAAGTGCGGACGGTATTATGGTGGCCCGTGGCGACCTGGGCATTGAGATTGAAGCAGAACGCGTGCCAGTGGAACAAAAACGCATACTCGCACTCTGCCGCCAGGAAGGAAAACCCGTGATCATCGCTACCCAAATTTTGCAATCCATGGTGGAAAATCCCATCGCCACCCGCGCCGAAGTCAGCGATGCCGCCACCGCTATTTTCGACCACGCCGACGCCTTCATGCTCTCCAACGAAACCGCCGTGGGCAAATACCCAAACAAGGCCGTTCAAACCCTAGCCCGCGTGGCCGAACTCACGGAAAAAGCCATTTTTGAAAACGTCGAACTCTTCCCCGTGCCCGCTTCCATCAATCCCGCTCAGTTTGAAGATGAAACCGTGGCGCTCAATGCCTGCGTGATGGCCGACAAAATAGATGCAGCCGCCATTGTGGTGCTCACCAAACACGGCTATACCGCGCGCTGCGTACTCAAACACCGACCAAAAAATCCCGTACTCGTAGTCACAAACTCCGAACACCTCGCGCGCCAACTCCACTTTTTGTGGGGCGTGCACCATGTGTACCACCACACCGGCCCTTTCCGCACCGACGAAATCATCGCCGAACTCAAAAAACAAAAGGCCATCAAGAAGGGCCAACAAATCGTCTCCATCAAACTCTCCGACGAAAAACGTGCTCTTGTGATGATGACGATTTAAAAAACTGTACTTCAATAAAAAAGCTTGTATAATCTAAACTTAATCTTTAGATGTTTTATGACATACAACCCAGACCAAGACATGAATAGATCGGACGATCCTATAGTGAGAGCTACTCACGACCTTAAGCTTTCTACGTCGGAAGTCCGTATACAAGAGCCCCACACTTCTGCCAGTGGCGTTGTAGATGAAATTTTGGCAGCTACAGGAGAAGGCATACTGAGAATGGATCGAAGCCGACAGTAAATTGTCTGGAAGTTGTGCCCGGGCACAAAAAATACTAGACTCGTCCCATGCGCATTCTTGGCATCGACCCCGGACTCGCCACCACTGGTTTTGCGGTTTTAGATGTGGAAGGGCACCAAAAACGCCTGGTCACCGTGGGAGTTATTCGCACTCCTGCCAAAACCGACCTGGGGCAGCGCCTCAAAGAATTGTACACAGATATTAATGAGCTTTTAAATGAGTACAAGCCAAAATTCTGCTCCATTGAACAACTTTTTTTCTCAAAGAATGTGACGAGCGGAATTCAAGTGTCTCACGCGCGCGGCGTCATTATCATGGCCCTGTATGAACACGGCGTGGAAGTGCATGAATACTCGCCCAGCGCCATGAAGCGCGCGCTCACCGGGGATGGCCGCGCCGACAAAAAAGCCATTCAAAAAATGGTGAAGCTGGAACTCAAGCTCACCGATGTACCCAAACCTGACGACGCAGCCGACGCAGTGAGCCTTGCCCTGACCCTGGCCGCTACATTAAGATAGGTCCAATGAAAACGCCCGCCGTTCAAATTGGTATCATTTCTCTTTCAGCCGCCCTTTTAATCACGGTTGTTCTGCTTTCCTTCGGGGTGGCGCGCCAGTTCATGAGCGCGAATCTTTTGAGCGAAACCCTAACAGAAGACGATTCCGAGCTCTCCCTGACTTACGAAACTCGCATCACCAAAGGTGACCAACTTTTCGAAGCGGGTTACTACAGCCTCGCCGCCAGCGAATACTCCATCGCCGTGACCCTTGAAGAAAACGTGGAAAGTGCCTACACCAAACTCGGGAAAAGTTATTTGAAACTGGGTTCCTACACAGAAGCGCTGGCCAGCCTCAAACGCGCCTATGAACTCAACCCCAACGACGACGCCCGCGTGAACTACGCCATCGCCCTGCTTCGCAATAAAAAGTTCGATGAAGCAGAAACGCTTTTGAACGGAGGAAACGGCGAACACCAAGCCACTGCCTTCTATCAATCCCTGCTGCTGGCCTACCAAGGCAAGACCGACGAAGCCCAAGCCAAGCTAGAAAAAGCCATCTCCCTCAGTGGCAGCGTTCCCACCACCTACCTTCAAAATTTCCAAAGTGCTTTTCAAAACTACAAGGCTCAACAAGGTGGCCAGACCATTTATCTGCAAGCCCTGCTCACCAAAGCCCTGATCGACGCAGAAGAATATCCTTTAGCGGAAGAGCTCTCCCTCAAAGTACTCAACACAAAAAATGACTACCGCGATGTGTGGGTGCTGCTGGGCTACTCGCAACTGCAACTAGAAAAATTCACCGAAGCGGAGGATGCCTTCAAGCAAGCTAAAAAATTGGACGCCGTGAAGCCAGAGACCCACTACTTCCTGGGCGTAGCGCACTACGAGCAAGCAGAATACGCCGAAGCCGTGGACTCTTTTGAACTCGCCCTGCTCTACGATTTCACTCCAGAAAACGAAGCCTATTTAAAACTCGCCGAAAGCCAAGCCAAACTCGGGAATTTTGAAGACGCACTGGCCGCCTACGAATACCTTATAAAAATCGACAAGCAAAGCCTCACTCTATTTGCGGAGCCCCTGCACATAGCCACGGATCTACTCAGCGACCTGGACCGCGCCCTGACCCTGGCGGAAGAAAGCACCTCGTATTTTCCGGAGGAAGCCCAAAGCCACACTTACTTAGCAGAAATTTACCTAAAACGGGGCGAGCTTGAAAAAGCCGCCAGCAGCATTGAAATCGCCTTCGACATCGACCCTGACCTGGCTGAAGCTCACTACATCGCCGGCCAAATTCGCCTCGCCCAAGCAAACCCCGAAGGCGCCAAATGGGAATTCAAAAAAGCCTACGAACTCTCCAAACCCGGCAATGAACTCAGCGTAAAAGCTGCCGAACAGTACAACGCTTTAATCCTAACGGGCCAAGCTCCATGACCCTTTGGAACACGCTTCTGTGTTTTATAGGCGGACTCCTGGTGGGGAGTTTTCTCAGCATGCTACTGCCCCGCCTACACTTTGGCGAAAAAGGAATTTTTGCCGGACGCTCCCACTGTGCCAACTGCAAAAAAACCTTGCGCGCCCGCGACCTGATTCCACTGCTCAGCTATTTGTGGCTGCGCGGCAAATGCCACGCCTGCAAAGATCGAATTTCTTTTTGGTACCCCGTCACCGAACTGGTGAGCGCCCTGCTCTTTGCCGCACTCTACCTGCAAGTGCAAAACTGGGAACTCTTTGCCTGGCTCGCTCCGCATTTCTTTGTGCTCCTCTTCATTTTCTTTTACGACCTGCGCTACCAAGAAATCCACGACCTCATCCTGCTGCCCGCCATTGCCTACGCTTTTTTTGCAAATATTTGGATTGGAGACGTGCAGAGCGGACTCCTGGGCGCGGCCGTGGGCACGACCTTTTTTGCACTTCAATATCTGCTCTCCCGTGGAAAATGGATCGGTAGCGGCGATCTGCGCATCGGTGCCTTCATGGGCTTTCTGCTCGCCTGGCCCATGACCCTGCTCGCCATCATGATGAGCTACATCATTGGCAGCATCGTGAGCGTGTATTTGCTGGCCACCAAAGCGGCGACAGGTAAAACGGCCATTCCCCTGGGTCCTTTCCTTGTGCTCGGAACCGTGTTAGCCTTCTTCTTCGGAGACCCTATTCTGGACCTTTATTTAAGCCTCTTATGAAAATTGTGATCTTAGCCGGTGGAGTGGGCACGCGCCTCTGGCCCATGAGCCACGCCGAAAAACCCAAGCAGTTTCAAAAACTGGTTTCCAGCCGAACCATGCTCCAGGAGACCTACGATCGCGTTTCTTTTGTGAAACCGGAAGACATCTACGTGAGCACCAATGCCCAGTACAAAGACCTGGTTCGCCAGCAACTCCCTCAAGTACCGGAAGAAAACCTCATCCTCGAACCCAGCATGCAAGACACCGGACCCTGCATTGGTCTCGCGGCTGCGCTCATCGCTAAAAAAGACCCCAACGCCGTGATGGCCGTGGTTTACGCAGACCACCTTGTCCAAGACGCCGCCGAGTTTGAACAAAAATTGTATGCAGCAGAACGCCTGGCCCAGGAGGAAAACACCCTCAATATTATTGAAGTAAAAGCCAAGTACCCCAACGTGAACCTGGGTTATGTAAAAATCGGCCGCATGCTCAGCGAACGCGACGGCATCGAAGTTTATGAATTCAAAGCCTTCAAAGAAAAACCCGATTACGAAACCGCCAAACGTTTCCTTTCGTCTTATAGCTATCTCTGGAACACGGGTTACTATGTGTGGAAAGTCAGCACGATTTTAGATGAATTCGAAAAGCACCTTCCTCAAACCTACGAACAACTCAAAAAAATCCAGTCCGGCGACTCCCTTGAAACGTGCTACCCCCTCTGTGATAAAATTTCCGTCGACTACGGAATCATGGAAAAAGTCGACCCCGCTCGCGTGCGCATCATCCCCGCCGACCTAGGCTGGAGCGATATTGGCACCTTTGCCTCCCTGCACGAAGAACTCGCCGAAACCCCTCGTTCAAACATCGTTAAAGGCGACGCCACCGCAGTGGATTGCGAAGGAAGCCTGGTTTACAATGAAGGCACTACTCGCATTGCCGCCTTTGGCCTCAAGAATATGGTGGTGGTGAGCTCCGACGGCTACACCCTCATCTGTCCCAAAGACAAAAGTTCCGATCTTAAAACTCTCTTAAGCAAACTTCCAGGCGGACCCGAAGGGTTTGCTAGGCAATAACGTGGCGAAGCCACAACAATATTATGAATCAAACGGAAATTAAAACCGTCCTCAAACCCTGGGGCAAGGAAATCTGGTTCGCCAACCAGCCTGAATACGTGGGCAAAATCCTGTGCATCACTAAGGGTCACCGCTACTCTTTGCAGTACCACGAACGCAAAAAAGAAACCCAATACCTCCTCAAAGGCCAGGTTAAATTTTACCTCGGCGAATCGGCAGATGCGCTTGAAGAAATCATCCTTAACCCCGGCGACAAACTGGACGTCTACCCCGGCATGGTGCACCGCGCCGAAGCTTTGGAAGACGCAGAAATCCTAGAAGTCTCCACCGACGACCTCGACGACGTGGTAAAACTCTCCGACGACTACGGCCGCACCGGAAAGGGGAACGATTTTGAAACCGATGCCAAGCTTTCTAAAAACTCCTAAGCTATGCTAGAAAATCTACCTGTAGCACTGCGTTACCTTACAGGCGCCGGACTAATGGTGTCAGTCCTTGCCTACGTCGAGGTTGATAATAACAAGGAAGACTGTGATCACACCGAAGTAAAGATTATGCGGGTGGGCCGCGGCATGGCTGATCGCGTGGTCTATAATAATGGCAATCCTGCCTCTGATGGATAGGCTCAACGATCGCGACTGTGAAGCCGTGCGTGAAGAAGCCAGAAGAAAAATAGAGCAACTAGACCCAAATGGGGATTTAAGCTCGGTACAAGGAACCGTAGGCAACTGCAGAAGCGTGATCTCCGAATATGAATGGAAAGTAAAAGACGCTCTAGAGTCATCCCAGCTTCCAGAGCAGTAAAGTACGCCCGGGCGTAACTCGTTTCTATTTCTCCTCCCACTAAGTTCGCCTCTCTTGAGCTAGACATTCACAATTTAAATAAGCTAGAATCACCCCCTATTAATAATAACTATGAGATTAAGCAAAGAGCCCGCTGCCATTCGCTTTGAAGACTTAAAGACAGGAGAGTGCATAGTCAGTCCAGCCGAAAGGACAGTTTGCGAAACAGTTTTTCAGCCTGGCAGAATGTTGCAAGTAGAAGGGCAATCCTCTCACTTTGATGAAACTGGAAATCCACTAATAAGAATAGTCATGGGTAGAGCCAGCGACAGAGTACGAGGTTCGGATGTGGTAATAGACTCCAGCCATTTACCAGGATGGCAACGGACTCTTTTACCTGTTGGTTGCCAAATAAAACTACTAAGGGAGAAAATTTTCTCGGGGGCGATGTCTCCTTTGGAAGAAAGACATGGAAGACTCAGGTAAAACTGGGAAATAACACACTCTCTTTGTTCGCTGACGTACAATTTTACAGATCAGCTTTCACCCCCGGGGGTGATTTTTCAGGTTCAAAATTTCGGACTACATAATAGTGAAAAAGCTCTCCGCCAAGTTGTGGCTTATAAACCACGGCCGAAAGCTTTAACGTAATGATTATACCAAAGCTCAAATATCCCATGCAAGCATTTCAACCCTAACTCAAAAAGAACATCACGATCACCGGAATATAGACCAACGCAAACACCGTGCTGAGTGAAACCGTCACTGCGGCTTTTTCGGGATGCACTTTGAGTTCCGTTGCAAACGTAACCGTGTTAGCCGCCAGCGGCACAATCGCCATTAAAATCATGACGCCGTAAATATCTGCGTTATAAAAATGGAAATAAGTCTGATCGAGCCAAATCAGCCCAAACACAATCGCCGGCCACAGGATGAATTTTGCAAAAAACGCAAGCCCAATGAACTTCCCGTCAAAAGAACTGCGAGTCGCCGTGGCCAGGCCCATCCCAATCACCATCATTCCCAATAAAGAATAAGATGCTTTGAAGTATTGGAAGAAATCCACCACCGGCTGAGGAAAAATCCAACCCAGCGCCGCCACCGCCACTCCCGCCAAAAAAGCATAAACCGCAGGCAGTTTGCTCATGCGCACCAAACTGTCTCGCAGCGAGTAATTTCCTCGCGCCATCATAAAAAATCCCAGCGTATTCTCATACAATATGAAACCGAGCATCGAAAGCACCACCAAACCAAGCACCTTTTCATCAAACAAAATCAACGCCACTGGGAGACCAAAGTAACCCGTGTTTCCATCCCCCGCCGCATACGCCAGCAAATTCTTGGTTGATTCCTTTCCCCACACCCAGCTACCCACGACCCAAAAGACCAACCCAAGCGAGCAGCACAAAAAGAAAAACAAAAATGGCAAAGACAGTGTGGCCAGTGAGATGGGCGTTTGTGAAACACCATAAAATACCACCGCCGGAGCAACCATATAAATCAACAGGCGGGCGATGCTGGTCCGCTCCACCTTCAAGACTTTCACAGCCACGTAGCCAAGCCCCATGATTAAGTAGAGAGGCAGGAGTTTAACCAGGAGAGTAAGAAATACGTCCACGAAGCAGGTGAAGTGCTAAGCTATCAATAACATACAAAGCCACTTCTGCCAATAAAACAGGTGACGGATGGCTTGTTTTAAAGCTATTTGCTCGTATAATCTTCCCGCAAGCGTTCCCGAAAGGGCCCGCATTCTAATCCCTAAGCCAATTTTCCATGTTTTCCTTTAAAAGACTTCTAGCGGGCAAGGTTCTACTCATTCTAATTTTTGCAGGTGTCCTGGGTTACGTTGACCACGCTACCGAGCTCAAGCTCGGTCTCGACCTCAAAGGAGGAACCCAGCTCGACTACTCCATTGACCTGACGGAAGTGGCCGAAGCCGACCGCGACCAAATTGTGGAAGGGGTTAAGGAAGTGATCCGCCGCCGTGTGGATAGCTTGGGCGTTTCTGAACCCAGCATCTATGTTTCCAATATTGGAGATGCTTACCATGTAGTAGTGGAACTGGCTGGAATCACCGATTTGGACGAAGCCAAGAACACCGTGGGAAAAACCATTCAATTGGAATTCCGTGAAGAGAATCCAAATCCCGAAGATGCGGAACAAGCAGCCTGGGCTAGCGAAGCTTCTAAGGCTTTTGAAGCCAGCGTGAAAGCCGGAGAAGAGTTTGAAGCCTTGGCTGAAGATGCAAAAACAGAATTCCGAGACGAAGTGATGTATGAAACCGTGGAACTCACCGACGTAAGCGTCCTCAGCACCGCCCTGCAAGCCGCCGTGGCAGATAAAGAAGTGGGTGCTGTGTTTGGACCTTTTGAACTCGACGATGGCTACACCATCGATGAAAGTGGAGCGGCCGTACAAAACAAAGGAATGGGCGTTATTCAAATCACCGATCGCAAGCTCGAGGAAGAAACTAAGGAAATCGAAGCAAAAGTGAGCGCACGCCACATTTTGGTGGCCTACACCGGGGCCGAACGAGCGGAAGAAAGCATCACCCGAACCCAAGAAGAAGCCTTGGCTCGCATCCAAGAAGTTCAAGCTAAACTCAAGGAAGGAGGCTCTTTTGAAACCCTCGCTACGGAATACACCGATGACAGCACCGGAAAGGAGAAAGGGGGTGACCTGGGCTCTTTTGGAAAAGGCGCCATGACCGAAGACTTTGAAAAGGCAGCCTTCGACTTGCCGGTGAACGGCGTTTCCGAAGTAGTGGAAACAGAATTCGGATACCACCTCATTCAGATTTACGAAAAAGTGGAAGCCGGCACCGAAACCATTGAAGTCGAAAAAGTGGCCTTCAATAAAATCGTTTTCAGCACTGCCCCCAGCCCTTGGGCCGAAGAATCTGTGATGACCGGAGAACACTTTGAACATGCGGACGTGCAGTTCAACCAAGCCTACCAACCTTTTGTGAGCATCACCTTCACCGACGAAGGCTCAACAATGTTTGAACAGCTCACCGAAAAGAACGTGGGAAAACGCATCGCCATCTTTGTGGGAGGAAACCTAATTTCTGCCCCCAATGTGAATGAAAAAATCTCCGGTGGTCAGGCACAAATCAGCGGAAGCTTCACTTTAGAAGAAGCACAAGACCTCGCCCGTGATCTCAACACCGGAGCTATTCCCGCTCCCGTTGAACTCGTAGGACAATACAACATCAGCGCAACGCTCGGTCAGGAAGCCCTCGATCAAAGCCTCTTCGGAGGAATGATTGGAGTGATCATCCTGGCTCTGTTCATGATCCTTTACTACCGTCTGCCTGGGTTCATCGCAAGCATTGCGCTTGGAATCTATTCCCTGCTCCTCATCTTCATCATTAAAACCGCTCTCCCCACCGCCGTGGCCTTGCTCATTGCGCTCGTGGTATTCGGCGTAGTGGTTCACATCATTCTTAAGAGCCGGGATTCCGGCGGAGAAAAATTCATCGCCTTTTTGGTGGCTTGTTTCGTACTCTTCTTCCTGACCATGGTGCTCTCCACCAAAATCACTCTCACGCTGGCGGGTATCGCCGGAGTAATCCTTTCTATTGGTATGGCCGTGGACGCCAACGTACTGATCTTTGAACGTATGAAAGAAGAACTCGGACACGGACGCAGCGTTACTCAAGCCATTGAAGAAGGGTTCAAACGCGCCTGGGATTCCATCCGCGATTCCAATTTCTCTTCACTTATTACTTGTATCATTTTGTTCTACTTCGGTTCCTCTATCATCCGTGGATTCGCTCTCAACCTCGCACTCGGAATTCTGCTCTCCATGTTCAGCGCCATCATGCTCACACGCACCTTGCTCACCGCAGCTGCCTCCAACAAGACCTTGGCTGAAAAACTCAGTCTCTGGGGCAAGCCTCGCGTCGCTCGCACCAAAATGCTTCCCATCATTCAAAACACCAAACTCTGGGCCGCCATTTCTGGAGGCCTCGCGCTCATTGCTATCATCGCTATCCTGATCTTCCCCGTTAACTACGGTCTGGACTTCACCGGAGGAACCATGATTGAAGTTCGCATGAACGAAAGCACCACCAGCGAAACTCTGACTGAAAGCTTAGAAACAGTGGAAACCACTTTGGTGGCTGACTTCGGAACTCCACAAATCGTGAGCACCGATCAAGGCACCTTCCTGATCCGCATGAAGCACATCTCCGAAGTGGAGCATCAAGCCATTGTGACTGCCCTCTCAACCGATCAAGAAGCTTTTGAAGAGATCCGCTTCACAACCGTAGGACCCACCATCGGACAAACTTTGAAGAACAAAGCGCTCATCGCCATTGTGATCACGGCCATCATGATCGTGCTCTACATCGCCTTTGCCTTCCGCAAAGTGACTAAGGAAATCAGCGCCTGGAAGTTCGGGCTCTCTGCCATTGCAGCGCTGCTCCACGACGTGATCATTGTGATTGGAATCTTCGTTATCCTGGGCCACTACATGGACGTGGAAGTGGACGCCCTTTTCATCACCGCGCTGCTGACCATCATGGGATTCTCGGTTCACGACACCATTGTGGTGTTCGACCGTATTCGTGAGAACCTCCGCTTCCGCGGCAACAACGAAACCTTGGCCGAAACCGCCAACAAGGCGCTCAACCAAACCATGGCTCGTTCTATCAACACTTCCGTTTGTACTTTGATCACCATCACCGCGCTCTTCATCTTCGGTGCCGAAAGCATCCGTTGGTTCGTACTCGCGCTCATCATTGGTATCACGGCTGGAACCTACTCTTCCATCTTCATCGCCAGCCCCATGCTGGTGTGGTGGACCGAGTGGCAAGAGAAACGCTCAAAGTAAACATTCCTTCGCTGGAAGCGAAAAGGGAGGGCTCATGAGCCCTCCCTTTTCTTTCTACAATTTACGCTCAGGAATATTTACTTCTCGCTCCGGACAGCCTTTCTATTCCTCCAGTACTCCCACACGGGCGGCAGTAAGGAAAGGAAAATAATAAGCAGTATTAGGTAGTGCAAATTCTCTTGGACCCAAGGCAGTTCTCCAAAAAAGTATCCGGCAAAGGTAAATAGCGTGACCCACAAAAAACCACCCAGCACGTTGTAGAACCAGAAAACTTTATAATCCATGTGGGCCATCCCCGCCATAAAAGGCGCGAAGGTGCGAACGATGGGAATAAAGCGTGCAATCACAATGGTTTTCTTCCCATATTTTTCATAAAAAGCCCGCGTGCGATCCAAGTGCTCGTGCCGAATCAGTCCTTTTTCTCGAACCAGTTTTCTACCAAAACGACTACCAATCCAGTAGTTCACGCTGTCTCCCACAATCGCCGCCACCAAAAGCAGCGGCCAAAGTAAAAGCACATTCATCACCTCTTGCGCCGCCAAAGTCGCCGCCACAAAAATCAAGGAATCTCCCGGTAGAAATGGCGTAAACACCAAGCCTGTCTCACAAAAAACAATTGCAAAAAGCACCACGTAACTGCCCCATCCAAACTGTTCCACCAACGAAGCCAGGTGCTCGTCCAGATGTAAAAAGAGATCGATCAAATCCATGTGAGCAGTTTAAAGCACTTTCTGTAGATTTAAAAGAATCTCTTTCTTTCGAGCGTTCTTTTCCCTACACTGTCCCAAGCATGCACCCATAGCTCAACTGGATAGAGCATCGGTCTTCGGAACCGAGGGTTGGGGGTTCGAATCCCTCTGGGTGCACCATCACTGTACAAAGTGCGGCCTATTGACGTACTCTAAAAACGTTGTATCATAGTGACATGTTGACCACATGGAATCCTGAAGCTGCACTTAAACGAGCGGCACACACTCACATTGGAGGGCATCACATTGCCGTGCGTAAAAACGACCTGGATTCAATCTCAAAAGCCGCTTTTGAAGCAATTGACAAAGCATGCGCAGCTGGAAAGGCCTTGCCTACACATCCACCTAAAATAACGTCGTCACGGGCTGGAGCCCTGTCGTACCATCCAGATGACATGAATAGTAGATGGGCAACACTGTACATGTTGCAAGCCACACGAATGAACAACTTGCCTCAAGGAGCAATCCAAGTTTTTGACAAAGACCAATTCATGCTAACTAGAAAACAAATGAGAGGTGTTTTGCCCACTTTGGTGATAACCGAGGTCAGCCACACTATGCGATGGAAAGACAGGGATCAGAAGACGGTAGACGATACTTTTTACGATCCATCGGGTCCAGAAAAAGTACAAAAGTTGGCCTTGGAACGAGGTGTAACCGTTTTACGAACAAGCCAAGATGACCTAGCGGCGGCGGTAAAAGAGGTATTGATAGAGCTTCATCTGGGAAAAATCCCACGCAAATTACTTATTCCTTAAGCCCTTCCTCCACCACTAAGTAGCGGTAGAGTTCTTCGGCCATATCACCCCGGTTTCTACCGTCAGCACCGTTAAAGGTTCCACCCACGGTTTCTTCCAAAATTCCCAAGCTAGAGGCTTTCCATACGTAGATGGCGTACCAAGCATTTTCATCGAGATCGGTGTACTTAAGATTCGCAACCGTAGCGTCTTCACTCAGCTCCATTTCATAGACATTGAAGAGCATCTTGAGCGCCTCCACTTTATTCACCGTGTCGCTGGGCCTAAAAGTACCGTCACTGTAGCCCTTGATCCATCCTCGGTATTTGGCGTAGCAAACGTACTGGGAATACCATTCTTCCCCAACATCAGGGAAACAGTTCTTATTCAAGGAAGCATCCACCTCAATGTCCCGACCTTCCACCAAAATCTTCAAGAGTTCAGCTCGGTTGATTTCAGTTTCTGGTCGGAAAGTATTATCGGCATAACCTTCAAATATTCCCATTTCCACTAAGTTCTCAATCGCGGCGTAATGTGGATTGGCAAAAGATATATCCTCAAACAGCCATTCTTCGGGAGTGAGGGAAACTTCAGAACTTTCTTCACCCACCTTGTCATCATTTTTATCTACGGCCCTCAAAGTGAAATAATAGGTCTCACCAGCTTCCAAATCAGCCACGGTGCTGAAAGTGGTGTAAGCCGTTTTAATTTCCAGCTTATTTGCATGAGAACCGGAAGAAGTACCGTAATGGAGCTCGTAACCCGCAATATCATTGTCATCCAAACGATTCCAAGAGAACGTGGCCGAATTTTGATCAAAACTTACAACCGATAAGGTCAAACTACTTTGACCCCGTCCATCCGAAGCGTACTCCGTTGTTTCACCTTCTTTTTCTCCATCAGTCTCTTCAATTTCCTCGGTGAGTTCTTCTTCCGTTCCACTCATGAGTTCTTCAAACTCACTTTCATTCAAGCCGTAATCTGCCAAATAATAATACAAATACCCCTCGTCAAACACCTCCCAATTGTTCCCATCATCGTAGTCTATATTCAAAGCAGAAATAACCGCCATCACCCCATCCTGTGCTCCAACATGGCTTAAGCTAAGCGCCTCCGACATTTCGTCGTCTTTGCCAATAATGACCGTTTCAGCCGCATCGGTATCGTAATTCACCCCATCGTATGGCACCAAAGAAACGGCAAAGCTCACGCCCTCGGGCTTAACCAAATGGAAGGAAAATTCACCCGATCCACTGGAGTTTTCAAAGTAAAGATAGTTGCTTCCAAACAGAGCTGGCGCATAACTTTCATCACTCAGCACATAGTCCTGACTTTCTTCACCCTCTAAAATAAATACCTCCGGATAAATATCTCCCTCTTCATAGCTATCCAAATTCAAATTCCAAAGCGTGAACTGTTGGAAAACCGCTTCCAAATCTCCACCCTCCTCACCCACCACATCCTTCACCGCTTCATAAAGTTTCAGATCGCTATCAAAATCAATGGACGAATCAAAATACGTTTCCCACACATTCTTAATCACGTTGTTGTCGTAGTACTCACTCAAGAAACGAGGCCAAATGTTCATTCCATATTCATACAAAGTCCCCGTAGGGACAATGGAGGCAAAAATCGAGTAATCGATGTAACTTAAAAATTCAGGTATATAAAGAGCGTAGTCGTCCACGGAATCAAAAATGAGGTCTTCCACCCAAGTGGCGGTGGCTTCCGCAAAATTAATTCCCTGGTAGGAATAGGCAAAGCCCGGGTCGTAGCCAAATTGAACCGCATGAAAAAATTCATGGCCCATGGTCACTTGCAAATACGCATCCGACATCCAAGGGTCAATGGCTACATAAGGATTTCCATTGCTGAGCAAACTGGTGATTCCCAAAGCACTGCTGCTCAAGTACTCATCGTTGTCGTCCATAATAACGATCAAACGGCTTCCATCTCCCGTGGGCTCTTCGTAACCCAGATCGTCAATCACAATGTCCCAGCTTTCTTCAGCTGCTTCGGCCGTCACTTCTATAAGATTAGGGATTCCATCTCCATCGGAATCGGCCTGTTCACCCACCACATCAGAAAACTCAAACTGGAAGTGCTGCGTTTGAACAGCATTTCCTTGTATAAGTCCGTTTTCAATACCTGAAGTGAAGAGATCCGCCGCAGAGACAGGCAAAATCCAAACCAGATTTAAAACAGCGGATGCGAGTAAGTGGCGGCGTGAGATCATCAAAAACATTCAAGCATGTTTTGGGTGCTTTTGTAAAATAGTTTATACTAAAATTCCTATGTTTGCAGAAATCCTCATTGAACACGCCTTTGCCCGAAAACAAAATCGACTCACGTACCGTGTGCCCGCTGCTTTAAGTTTAAAAATTGGCGACGGGGTTTTGGTCCCTTTTCAAAAAGGCGAAAAGGCCGGCGTGGTTTTACGAATTCACAATGAGGCTCCCAGCTTCGCCACCAAGGAGATTTTAAGTGTGTTGAATGAAGAGGGCCTCCTACAAAGCTGGCAGTTGGAACTCGCAGACTGGATTTGTGACTACTATTTTTGTTCTAAATACGACGCTGTCCGCTTGATGCTGCCAAAAAACATCTTTCGTGCGCCTAAAAAAGCCCGCAAGACTAAAGCTGAAACCAAGAAAACTAAAAAGGAGATAATTCACACCCTCACACCTGAACAGGAAGCGATCGTGGACTCCATTATAAAGGAAAAGCCACCCGTGGCGCTGCTGCACGGAATCACAGGAGCCGGAAAAACTGAAATCTACAAGCAGTTGATCAAAAATTTTATTCAAGAAGGGCAGCAGTGCCTATTGCTGGTGCCGGAAATCTCACTCACTCCCCAACTACTCAAGTACTTTGAAGCGGCCTTCCCCCAGATTGCGGTAATCCACAGTCGCATCAGTGACGGAAAAAAAGCGGAGATCTGGAAGTCCATTCAGTCAGGTGAAATAAACTTGGTCATTGGCTCCCGCAGCGCCCTCTTCTCTCCTTTTAAGAACCTAGGACTCATTGTGATGGACGAAGAGCACGAGTGGAGCTACAAACAAGATCAAAATCCCCGCTACCACGCCCGCGAAACGGCGCTTAAAGTGGCAGAGCTCACGGGCGCCCAGGTGGTTTTTGGATCCGCCACCCCAAGTGTGGAGACTTTTTTCAAGGCCACAGAAGGGCTGTATAAACTTTATACTTTAAGTGAACGAATTTCGGGAACGCCGCTCCCCAACGTGCAGCTCATTGATATGCGTGAAGAGCTCAAAGCCCGCAACTACACAATCTTCAGCGACGCTCTTGAACAAAAAATGAGATCAACACTCGCCAAAAAAGAGCAGATCATCCTTTTTTTGAACCGCCGCGGCTCTGCCTCCTCAGTGCTCTGCCGAGATTGCGGCTATGTTTTTCAATGTCCCAACTGCGATCTGGCACTGACCTACCATGCCCGAAAGCTGCGTGAACAAAGCCTCATCTGCCATCACTGCGGAATCGTGCAGCGCATGGAAGAAACTTGCCCCAGCTGCAAAGGCACCCGTGTTAAATATTTGGGACTCGGGACCGAGCGCGTGGAAACCGATCTCAAAAAACTCTTCCCACTCGCCCGCATTCAACGCGCCGACCGCGACACCATGTCTAAAAAAGATAGCTTCACCGAGCTGCACGAAAAACTCAACAATCAAGAAATCGATATTTTGATCGGCACGCAAATGATTGGGAAAGGTTTCGACATCCCCAATATCACCCTGGTGGGGGTGATCATGGCGGACATGGGGCTGCACATTCCCGACTTCCGCACCTCGGAGCGTATGTTCCAACTCCTCACCCAGGTTGCCGGCCGCGCCGGACGACGAGAAAAACAGGGAGAAGTGTGTATACAAACCTACAATCCGGACCATCCGAGTATATTTTTTAGTCAAACTCACGACTACAACGGGTTTTATGAACAAGAAATTATCTCAAGAAAAGAGGGGGCGTTTCCACCTTTTGGACGAATCGCCAAACTCATGTACTGCGATCCCAGTGTAAAAGTCTGCGAAGACGCCGCTCGTGCTCTCGAAAAACTCATCCCAAAAGATACCCACAAGGTCTACGCCGCCCCGGCGCTGCTCTCCCGCATCAACAAACAGTACCAGTGGAATATTCTCATCCAAGGCCCTCAGCCCGAAAGCATCCTCAAAAAAATCCCGTCCGAAGCCCTTCAAGGCTGGCGCATCGATGTAGATCCGCAGATCAGCGTATAAAATCCGTCCGCCTCTCCTGCACCTTCACATTGATGGCGTGCGCGATAGTGTGGTGTTCTTTGCAAAGGGGGGCCAAGTAATGTGGGTCGTGCCGTCTGCTTAGCGCAAAGGTTTGCGTGTGGTGCAGATGCTGGGCGGGTCTTTTGCAGGTTTGGATGGAACATTTGGAACCGTTTTCTTTTTGTAGAACCCGCTGCGTGCGAGCTGGTACATGACGGGATTGTGATCCTGGCAGTTCTGCGGCAATAGCTGCTTTTTCTTGGGCAATTTCCTCTTCATGCTTCTGTAAAAACTCCAAAAATAGCTCATTTACATCTAGTCCTTTTTCTTGAAGCTCAAGAAGTTTTGCAGTCACCTCATCGCTCAATCCCAAGTTGTGCGCGCGCACAAAGTGCCCTCGTGGTACAAGTGGTACAGCATTTTCGTCTCTAACCAAAGTCTCTAGCGCCTTCTGTGGCAAAACTTTTACTACCTCCGCCAATTCCAATTCATTCTGTGAAGTAGCTATGGAGGCCACGCGTGCCAACTTATTTACACTCACTTCGCCCGTCTCTAAAAGCCCCTTCAAAACAGGTAGCTCTGTAAATTTCTTTTCAAGGCTTAAAACCCTTCGCACCTGTTCTTCACTCAACCCTGCCAACTTAAAAGCAAATTCAAACACGGAGCCGAAACCCTTCTTTGCATAAAGACGGCGTTTCTCCACTTCCGGGAGTAAGCCCATAAACCTTTGCCTCCATTGCAATACGTTTTGCCCATAAAGGCGGGCTTTTTCATAGAGTTCTTCGTCTGTCATAATTGTTAGATTAAGGAAATTTAATTTTAGCAAAAATCCACCGCTTCAACAGGTTAAAGTAGCCACATTCTAGTGACAAAACGCTAGGTGAGTATATATTCACCTTTCGGCCAAAATCCGCCTGCGGTACACCAACTAGTATATCGCCGTTATCGCCTCCCACTCTTCTGGCGTAATCGCCACCACCGACAAACGCGACTGACGAAACAAGTTCATGCCCGCTAAAGCCGGGTGCTCTTTCAATTCCTTTAAAGTCACCGGCCGAGGCAGCGCCTCAACCAGTTCAATGTCCACCCACGACCATGCAGCATCGGTTTTATCAGGATAGGCCTCGCCCACAATTTTCGCGATTCCCATGATCTGGCGCTCCTCACCGCTGTGATAGAAAAACGCCAAGTCGCCCTTTTTCATGGCACGCAAATTATTACGGGCTTGGTAATTGTGCACGCCATCCCAAAAGGTCGCGCCGTCCTTCACGAGCTCGGACCAGTTGTAGCAATCGGGTTCACTTTTGAGCAGCCAATGGTTCATGGAAAGATCTTACATGAAATTTGTGGATTCATAAAAAAAATTACGGTATAAAGTATCCATGCGCATTTTATCTGGAATCAAACCCACGGGCCGGCCACACCTTGGAAACTATCTGGGCGCTATTCGCCAACACATCGCCCTGCAAAATCAAGATAACGAGTGTTTATATTTTGTAGCGGACTACCACGCCCTCACCACCGTTAGAAACGCCGACGAGATGAGAGAATACCGCCGTGAAGTAGCACTCAGCTACCTTTCCTTGGGTCTAGACCCCGAAAAAGTAACCTTCTTCTACCAAAGTGACGTGCCCCAGCACGCTGAACTCGCGTGGATTCTTTCCACCGTTGCTCCACAAGGTTTACTCGAACGAGCCCACGCCTGGAAAGACGCCGTCGCCAAAGGGAGTCGCGACATGAACGTAGGACTTTTCACCTATCCAGTGCTCATGGCCGCGGATATTTTGATATACCAAGCCGATCAAGTTCCCGTGGGCCAGGACCAAAAACAGCACGTGGAAATTGCCCGCGACATTGCCGAAAAATTCAACCATTTTTATGGAGAGACTTTTAAATTGCCTGAACCCACCATTGAAAAAGATGTGGGCACGGTGACTGGAACCGACGGACAAAAAATGAGCAAAAGTTACGGCAACACCATCAGCCTCTTTGAATCGGAGGACGTGATTAAGAAACAGATCATGGGAATTAAAACCGCCAGTATTGAGCTCAAAGACGCCATGCCGATTGAAGACGACATCATCCTCTCCCTCTATGAACAATTTTCTAATTCGAGAGAACTGGAGGAGTTGAAGAGCAATTACCTTGCAGGAGGTTTTGGATACGGCCGTGCCAAGCAAGCTCTGCTCGCCAAACTCCTCGAATTCTTTGCCGAAGCCCGTAGCCGCCGCGACCAGCTTGAAAGCTCTGAAAATCTCGATGAAATCATGGAAATGGGCGCCAAAAAAGCCCGCCTCCTCGCTCAAAAAACCATGGATCAGGTTTACCAAAATAGTGGATTGAACTAAACTTTTCACATGAAGAAATTCCTCGCTGCCCACTCACCAAAGGTGAGCCTACAAAAGGCCGTCGCGATAGCGACGCTTCTTATACTTCCGCTTTCATTCAGTACAGCAAAAGCTGAAACCACCAACACGGGTTGCACTCATCCTTTTATTGACGTGGCCGACCATTGGGCCGAAGAGGACATTTGTTTTATGTACGAGGAGGGAATTGTTTCTGGCTATTCCGAAAAAAACTTCTTGCCAAACAATCCCATCACTCGTGCTGAGTTTTTAAAAATCTCCCTGCTCAATTTGAGCTACACCGTTTACCCGGTTCAAAGCGCCAGCTTCACAGACGTGACTGCAGAAGACTGGGCTTATTCCTATATAACTTTCGCGAGATCTAAGGGCTTTGTGAGCGGCTATACCGATGGCAGTTTTCACCCCAACGACTATATTACTCGCGCAGAAGCAGTCACCATGATCACTCAAATGTCCGGCATCATTGAATACGATGTCTTTGGTTTTGAAAGCCGCTTCTCGGACGTGAGTGCTGACGACTGGTTTGGGGATGCAGTGGCGGCTGCCGTTGACCAAGGAATTGTTGAAGGCTACGGCAATGGAACTTTCCGCCCAAACAATAACCTGACCCGCGCAGAAGCCATCGTTATTGCCGAGAGGGTTTGGGAAGAGCTGTATTGAGTTCATGACTCTCCAGCCCCTTGTTAAACGAGTGATTTTGGTGTAAAATACTAAGATTTACTAAAAACAAAAATGAGAAAAATCGCCTACCTACTCCTCGCCGTAACCATAATTGGTGGCGCAGCCTATGCCCTCACTCAAAGTAGTTTCCTGAGCGGGAATCTTAGGAACGTAGGAAAATCCGATTTGGTATGTACCGAAGTAAAGATCAGCCCTGACGCTCTTGTATTAGCAACTACTGGCGAAGACATTACCTTCCAAGTTGACGTAACACTCGGCGAAAAAACATCTGCTAGTTTATTTAACGCAGAAAACCAAACTGCCAACGCTTTTGGGGTTAACGATCGGATGGACGAAGACCCAACCGTTCCCAGTAACTTAGACGAGCCTACTCTACCTACCGGGCCAATAGTGCCAATCGATCCAATCGATCCTAAAGACCCAATTGATCCAAAAGAGCCTACTGATGAAGATGCCCCAGATATAAAAGTAAAACCCGGGAATGGTCTTAACCCCCGCACGCTAGGCACGTCTGTAGAAGAAGAGCCTGAGGAAACGGTCACAGAAGAGCTAGGAACCAATACCGGATGGACAGGCATTTTAGTCGTTGAAACAACGGGGCAAGGTGACCTAACAAGTAATGTTGACCCGCTAGGCGGGCAACGATTGGAAATTCCAATCACCAAAGAGACACCATCGTTTACTTTCACTTATAAAGATGGCGCTGTGGGCGACGTAATTCTTGCTTACATTAAAGAGGAGAAAAATTGTAGTGATCAGTCAATAATTACTGTCGAAGGAGACACAAGCTCAGAAACCACAGAACCCGAAGAGGCCGTTGAACCTGAAACCGACACTAGCACTACAACTACGTCCGGACCTACCTGTGAGGTCAACATCATGACAACGTCCATGACCGACTTTGACGCCGATAATGACCTTGAGTTTTCTGTACGAGTAGAACTTACAGAAGAAACCAGCGCTGGCCTATTTGACCCTAGATTCCAAGCAGCCAACTTGCTGGCTTTCACCATCGGTGAATCTAGCATTCAAATGAATAGTGCCCCAGAGACAGAGGTAAACACATCCCAGCTTGAGTATCTGGATAGTCTTGAAGAAGACGACCAGGACGCATCCTCAAATGTGGATGCCGGAACCTTAAACTCCGATCCGTTGCTTGACGACAATACCTCCGATTCAGATGCTTATCTAAATCAAGCAATCCCCGCTCCTTTCGTTGGTGAAATAAAATCAGAAACCGACACCGGAACAACTTGGAAAGGAACCTTGGTAGTAGAAGTTGATAGACAAGATAAAACCATGGGAACCTTCACTTATAATAGTAAAGCCGGCCAGAGGAAAGTTATAACTGAAATTGAAATTTCCGGTGATACGCTTACCACTGATGCGTTTCTCTACATTGACGGAAACGCTGGCGACATCATCACTGCCTACATTAAAGATGAAGGCTGTGAGGATTCACTTACCCTAGAAAAGGACGCATTGCCAACTCCAACCGATGAGACCGATGAATCAACCGAAACCGATGAGACTGCAGAAGACGCTGCCCCAGTATGTATCTCAGTGGACATACTCCCCGACACCTACGTTCTTGCGGATGGTGAAAAGGCAGTGGATCTAGAAATAAACGTGGAAAGCACTCCAAGTGACGAGCTAGCCAGCTTCATTAAAAACATACTTTCCTACAGTCAGGTGAATTTAGCCGCTGAGGACGGCATATGGGAAGAGAAACTTATAGTAGAAGCAAAGAAATCTAACGGAGACCCTACTAATGGCGTTTTCCTCTTCCAAGAAATGCCAGGCACCGTAATATATGAAAATAGCACAAACGACGAATCCGCTTACGCCATGGTTCACGGTGCAAGCACAAATCTTAAGCTCATCTACAAAAATGCAAAAGCAGGAGACATCATCACCGCTTACATTGAAGGTGAAGAAACCTGTACAGACACGATGACGTTGGAATACAAAACAGCCGACGAAGACAGCGATGGTGACACCTACTCCGACGAAGAAGAACTCACAGCAGGAACCGATCCTCTCGATGCCAGCGACTACCCTGGCCTAAGCAATGATTACCCAGGTCTAAGCGGTACCGACACCGACTTCGATGGACTCACCGATGAAGAAGAAATTACTTACAGCACCGACCCTACTCTCGCCGACACCGATGGTGACACCTACTCCGACGGAGCCGAAATCACGGCCGCAACCGATCCTCTCGATGCCAGCGACTACCCTGGCCTAAGCGATGAAGATGAAGATGAAGATGAAGATGCTTACTATGAAGAAGATATTGAAGAGGATATTGAAGAAGATGAGGACGAGACCGAAGTGCTTACCACCAACAACGAATTGAACACCATCCTAGCTTCAAAAGACTACGTTTGTTCAGAACCTTTTGATGACGTAGATGAATCCGACTGGTTCTGGGGCAAGACCTGCCGTCTCTACCGTGCGGGCATATTTACAGGACTCGATTCCGACACCATTGGCGGTGAAGAATACTTCACCCGTTCTCAAGCTATAAAAGTTTTGATCCTCCTTTCTGGAAATGAAGGCATTGGAAACGGCGAAAGCTACAGTGACGTAACTTCCAACGATTGGTTCTACGATTACTACGTTGCCGCTGAAGAACTGGGCATTGTACGTGGAACGGTTGCGAATCCAAACGCACCTATCACCCGTGGAGACCTCATGGTTTACATGGTTCGTATCGCAGAACAAACGCTCTACGGCTGGGATGAAAGTGATATTGCCTTCTCAGATATTAGCAAGAGCGATTACTACACTTACGCGATCATCATTGGTTACAACACGATTGTAGACGACCCTGATACAGGGACGACACGAGTCTTTGCTGGATATTCTGATGGCACCGCTGGTGCCACTAAATACATTGCCCGTTCAGAGGCAATGACGTTAGCTTTACGATTTTACCTCGCTTGGTATGCAAACTAAACCTACCAAAAAACCTCTTATCCTTTTACTGCTCCTCATCGTCCTTTTGGGCGGAGTCGCCTACTCGATGGCCCAAAGCGGCTATTTGCAGGGCAGGGTGGGTAATCCCGAAACTGGGAGCACCACCTATAGCAAGGATGCAGAGGGCTCTGCAGCAAAAGTAGAAGATTATGCGACTGAGGCAAAAACACAGCAAGAAGCGGCAAAGGCCGCTGCTGAGAAAGGTGATGCGAATGGTTTAAAAATCGCGGCAAGCAAAGCACAAACCGCAGCAGACAATGCTCAAACCGCCTACGACGAAATTGCTACTTACATAGAAAACGCTGAAATCGCGGCTGGAGTAGCTGAACGAGCGTACGATGCCGGAGTAGAGCAAAAATTAGCAGCCGAAACCGTCGTTGACTCAGCTGAGGCTGCCTACAATAGCAGAATCAGCAAAGCAAAGGACAGTGATTGGATTGGAGCCTTTGAAGCAAAAGAAGCGTGGAAGGCATGTGAAGAGGATATCAAAACGGGATCAGACGTGGTAGAGTGTCTCAGCCTAGAAACAGATTACACAAGCCTTAAATGGTATATTTGTGAGGAGTACTACGGAACCAACTACCAGAGCAAATGTGGTATGTATCCCGCTATGTACAATACAGGCTACGACTTTGAAGATATTTTCACTGAAGCAAAAAGCCTTTACAACGCTTGGCAGGATGCAAAAGCTGACTACGAGGCAAGCTACACCGCTGACTATCTAACCGAGCTTAAGGCGATTGACGACGAAATGGCGGCTGAACTAGCGAGTGAACAGGCATTCGAAATAGCTGCAAAAGAAGATCTTAATAGCGCAAAACTGCATGCAGATATTGCAGCCAGCTATGTAATTGAAACGACAGCCGACAGCTCCCTTGCTTGTACAAGCCTAACGCTAATCCCATCCAGTCATGAGATGGCTGCCACCGATACGGAAGCTGCCTTCGACATCACCGTAAGCTTAGAATTGGCTGAAGAAGAAAGCCTCAGTGCATTCATTATGGATGGCATTAAAGCTTCTTTACTCGCTATAAAGACCGATGGTGCTAAAAAGCCAGATGGTAGTAGCACCCCCCAAGATTGGCAAGGAACCTTGGTGTTCAAAACACCCGGAGCTGGAGTGTTCACATACACAAGTTCTTCATCCAAACCTGTCACAGCAAACCCTTTAAACATAGACTTGACTAGCGACAAAAATATAACTGTAAGCTTCAGCGGAGGAGTTGCAGGTGACCCTATAAACGTAAGTATAGATGGGTCCAAGAAGTGCACCGCTAAACTTACAATCACTCAAGCAGCTGCAGTAGTTGAAGAAGTTACGGATACTGACGGAGACGGCCTCAGCGATAAAGCAGAAATCAAAAAACACGGAACTGACCCCGCTCTCGTCGATACCGATGAAGACGGCGTATCCGATGGAGATGAAGTCACAGCTGGAACCGATCCTACAGTAAACGAAGCCACCCTTTCTGCCGCTGAAGCCGCTGCCCTGGCCGCTGCCGAAGCTGCTGCTGCACTTGCACTCGATACGGACGGAGATGGCCTCACCGACATTGAAGAGGTGGATACCTACGACACGGATACTAACGATTCCGATACCGACAACGACACCCACTCCGATGGAGCAGAAGTAGCTGCCGGAACCGATCCTCTCGACGCTAACGACTATCCTGGTGTCGTCGTTGAAGATCCAGTGGATCCAATTGAACCTAGCGATGAAGTCCCTACCCTCACCCGAGATATCATCCTTGCAAACTACACCTGTACCGATTCCTTCACGGACAACGACGGTGAATGGCACGAAGATATTATCTGCCGCGCTCAAGAAGCCGGTTGGGTGAAGGGTTACAGCACTTTAATATTTGGACCGGATGGAAACATCACTCGTGCCGAATACGTAAAAGTACTCACCAAAATCTTTGGACTCGATGAACAGGATGGATACAGCGGCAACGTTGGATTCACGGACGTTTCTCCAAACGACTGGCATTACCCCTACATCAATCTTGCTGAAAATGAAGATTGGATTCGTACCCGTGATTCTGGTTACAGCTTCAACCCAAATACTCCTGTCACTCGTGCCGATGCCATCTTGTGGGCAATCCGTGCCGCCGGTGAAGGTACCTTCTCTTACGACGTTGAAGCAAGCTTCAGCGACGTAGAAAACGACGACTACTTTGCCTACGCCCTTGCTATCGCCAACTCTACCCTGGTGGATACCGCCGACGATACCGATCAACCGATCGTAGAAGGTTACAGCAACGGAACCTTTGGTCCTTACAAGAACATCGCCCGCTCTGAAGCCATGGCCATCGCCACTCGCGTTGCTATTGCTTGGGGAGTTGCGAGTGAAGGATGGGATGAGTAACTTAAACCCTTAACTCGTTCACCTGGGAGCAGAAAAAGAGAGTGCATGCACTCTCTTTTTCTTTCCTAGAATTTACGGTGAACTCGTCAACGGTTTAAGTTCCCGTACTCGAAGGAAATGATGAAAAGCTTTCGCTTGCCCCAAAAGCACACCATGCGTATACTTTACCCATGCCGACCAAGTATATATTTGTCACGGGTGGAGTTTGTTCGAGTTTGGGCAAAGGAATTGCCACTGCTTCCATCGGCGCACTCCTGAAAGCAGCCGGATTTAAGGTCTTCACAATGAAGCTGGATCCGTATTTGAACGTAGACCCCGGAACCATGAGCCCCTTCCAACACGGAGAGGTTTTTGTTACGGACGACGGCGCAGAAACTGATTTGGACCTTGGTCACTACGAACGTTTTATTGATGAAAACCTCAACGAGCACTCTTCCGTCACGACTGGAAAAATCTATACCGAAGTACTTGCAAAAGAACGCCGTGGAGACTTTTTGGGTGGAACCATTCAGGTTGTTCCCCACGTAACCACCGCAATCAAAAACCGAATTAAAGAAGCCGCTAAGCAAAGTGGCGCTAAAGTAGTGCTGATTGAAATTGGAGGAACCGTTGGAGACATTGAAGGCCTTCCCTACCTGGAAGCCATCCGTCAGATGCGTCACGAACTGGGCAAAGAGAACACATTATTTGTTCACCTAACCCTGCTTCCCTACTTAAAAGCTTCCAAAGAACTCAAGACCAAACCTACGCAAGCTTCCGTGCGCGAACTGCGTTCCATTGGTATTCAACCCGATTTCATCCTGGCGCGTGCCGACAAAAACATTCCTAGCGACATCCTCAAAAAAATCTCCCTATTCTGTGATGTGGAAGAAGAAGCCGTGATTCCCGCCGTGACCGCCAAATCCATTTACGAAGTGCCGCTGAATTTCAATGAGTACAAAATCACGGAGCTCATCGCCAACAAACTACACCTCGGCAACGTGAGCCCTATGCTGGAAGATTGGCAGACGCTGGTGAGCAAAATTCAAGCCAAACGTGAACCCATTGGAATCGCTTTGGTGGGAAAATACACGGACCTCGACGATGCTTACCTTTCAGTGATTGAGTCTTTGAAAATCGCCTGCTACCACCAAGATTTGGAGCTGGATCTGCAATGGATCGACGCCGAAAAACTGGAGGAAAACGATGAAGCCACGTGGGAGCAACTTCGCGCCGCGCATGGAATTTTGGTTCCCGGCGGATTCGGCATTCGTGGAACGGAAGGGAAAATTTTAGCGGCCAAATACGCACGTGAAAGCAAGGTGCCTTACCTGGGAATTTGTTTGGGGCTGCAAGTCATGACCATTGAATACGCACGCCACTTCCTGGCAGACGCCGAGCTGACTTCCGAAGAATTTGATGAAGACGGCAAACTCGATGCCCGCAAGTACGTGATTCACTTCTTACCGGGCCAACACCGCAACAAAGAAAAAGGCGCCACGCTTCGCTTGGGATCCTACCCCTGCATGCTCAAAGAAGGCACCCTAGCCCGCCAACTCTACGGAAAAGAAATGGTGATGGAACGTCACCGCCACCGTTATGAAATCAACAACGACTTTGTAAAAGACATGGAAGGCAGCGACTGGATTCCCTCCGGACATTTTGAAGAAGGAAACCTGGTGGAAATGGGCGAACTCAAAAATCATCCGTTCATGATTGGAACTCAATCCCATCCTGAATTCTTATCACGCCCGCACCGTCCACATCCGCTTTTTTACGGATTCATCGACGCCAGTTCCAAAGTAACTACTCACGCACCACGCCATGGCGCAGTTTCAATACACAGCGGTCAATAGTACCGGGAAGAAGCTGAGTGGACTCATCGGCGCCGCAAATGAAGAAGACGCCCGAAAGCAACTCAACACCTTCGGCATTTCGCTTTTGTCGATTTTAAAAACCGCCGAGACTCCGCCCCAAACGGTTACCAAAGAAGCCGGCACCACCGCCGACCTCCCCAAATTTGAATTTGAAGCCTTTGATAAAACCGGAAAAAAAGTGATTGGGACCATTCCCGCCAGCAACCGCTACAAAGCCTTCAAACGTCTGATGGACGAGTACCAATTTGAAGTTTCTTACGTGGTGGCCAGCGGCGCCAGCGAAGAAGAACGAGCCAAAGCGAAAGCGGAAGACCTCACGGTGCTCAAAGCCGAATACGATGCGCAAAATAAAGTCACCGACAAAGGCGTGATTGAAGAGAAAAAAATCACCGCGGAATTTGAAGAGAAACGCAAAGCCCTGCTCCAAAAAGTGGATTTTATTCTAGAAAAAATAAAAGGCATGCTCGTGACCTACCAAGGCGAGCTGAAACCCGATTCGCAAAAGCTGATTCAAGGCACCATCGATAAACTGCTCCGCATCAAAAGCAGCACCAACTTGGATTATATTGAAACCACCTCCGAAGAACTTTTGAAAAAAGTGCAGGACCAAGAGCTCTTCCTCCATAAAGAACAGATGCAAGGCCAGCGCGACCACCTGCGCCTGGAAGCCCAAAAGCTCATGGCCACGCTGCACGAAAAACCGGCTGAAGTGGGCCTGACCCAAAATCTGGAGGACATGCAAAGCCGCCTCAAAGAATCCAACAACCAATTGTTCCAAGGCATCGCCGCTTGGCTTTCCACTTTGCTGCCCACGCCGGAAGAAAAGGCCATGCACGAAAAAATCTCGACCGTGAGTCGGCAAATCTGGACCTACCGAAAAATCGTGTGGCAAGCCAGCGCCAGCACCAAAGAAGAAGCTCGCCAAAGCCTCCAATCGCTCCTAGACGAACGCGACCGACTCAAGCAAGAGCTGAAAGAAATGGTTTTGGCACGAAAACAACTCACCAAAGCCGACGCCGAAGCCGAACCGCTCATCACCGAAGAAGTGAATCACTTCCTGGCCTGGCTACTGGCCTTTTACCTGGTGGCGTACTTTTTCAGCCATTATGTGAGCGCCAAAGTCTTCCCCGGCGGCAACCCACTCCCCGGCGATTTCAACCTGCTCAGCTCCGAAACGCTCCGCCATTTGCTGCTCAGCGTTTTCTTGTGGCACGTGCTGCTCAGTTTCCGTGTGGAATACCTGCGCTACAAGGCATGGGGCAATCTGCTCGTCATCCCGCTCGGCATTGTTTTAAATGCCGGTTTAGTGTTTAATCTTTGAGATGATTCCGATCTTGTACGAGTCACAGTTCATCTCTCTTCAAACCTTATGGGTCTTTGTGGCCATCGCTCTTTTGAGTGGCAGCTACCTGGCCGTTCAGCGGCTCAAACGCGCCCGGGTGAATTTCACCTTGTTCATCGAACACAGCATGACTTTCTTTTTGAGCGCGATCATTGTTTCCCGCGTGTTTTACTTTTGCCTTCACACCGACGCCTACCTGCCAGGTTTTGACCTCCGCACCATTTGGAATTTTGTTTCCGTCTGGGATCAGGGCTTTTCTTTTTGGGGAGCGCTGCTCGGATTCTGCCTGGCGCTCTTTTATCGCCTCCGCAAGTCCGAAGAAAACACCTGGAAGTGGCTCGACGCACTTTCCGTTCCACTTCTGGTGGGAATGGGCATCGGATCCGTGGGCGCCTTTTTGGGCGGTTATTCGTACGGACGACCCACCGACCTATTCTGGGGCGTGCGTTATGAAGTTTACAACGTGAAATACACCGTGCCCGTGCACCCCACTCAAATCTATTGGCTGCTCTTTTTAATCGCCGTGCTTTGGATCAAACACGCCCTGAACCAGAAAACCCACTTTTTCCACCAAGAAGGAAACTCCACTCTCTACTACAGCACCGTGGTGAGCTTGGGGCTCTTTATTCTTGAATTCTTCCGGGGGGATGATACACTCCTGATCCTGGGAGTTCGCTCACCTATGATTTTCTTCGCCTTTTTCTTCCTCCTGAGCGGAACCTTCCTCTATAAACGGTATAAAAACCCTAAACCTCACACCCATGAATCCCTTTAAGCTCTTCGACCCTTCGTACCTCTTCGACACCCGCCCCGGCAGCGAGTTCATGTACTTCTGGCCCCTGATGGTGATTTTTGTTGCCGTTTTTGTGGGAAGCTTTAAGGTAAAATCCAGTGGCATCGCCGCCCGTATGCGCGAACTTTCTGTGCTGGGCCTTCTGTTCACCTTCTTCCGCGATCAAAACATTCCTTATATGGGGATGCGACTCTGGCTGGTGCTGATCTTTGTGGCTGCGCTGGTTTACGGAGTGTGGTATTGGAAGCAAATGGATAAAGCCGCTGAAGCCAAACCAATGAAAGAAGAAAAGAAAAAAGCCGATAAATATTTACCTAAGAAAAAGAAAGGCAAAAAGAAGAGCAAACGCTAAACACCTAATACAAAAAAGACCCTCCTCGGAGGGTCTTTTAAATTTCTATTTATGCGAGCTTCAAGACTTCGTATTCAGCTTTTCCGTGTGGCATTTCCACAATCACGATGTCACCAACCTTAGCACCCACCAAAGCCACCCCTACTGGTGATTCGTTGGAGATACGGTTGTTGAAAGGATCCGCTTCGGTTCCTCCCACAATGGTGATTTCAATTTCTTCCTTCTTTTTAACATTGAGGATTTTTACCTTCGCCCCAATTTCGATCACTTTCTTGGAGTGTTGTTTTTCATCCACCACCTTAGCGATCTTAATAAGTCCTTCAAGTTCCAAAATACGTCCTTCCATGAAGGCTTGTTCGTTCTTGGCTTCTTCGTACTCAGAGTTCTCAGAAAGATCTCCGTAGCTGATGGCTTCCTTCAAACGTTCAGCAATTTGCTTACGCTTGGTGGTCGACAAAAATTCATATTCATCCTGAAGCGCTTTGAGCCCTTCCTTGGTCATCATCAATTCTTCTTCCGTTTGAGCGGCGGATGCAATTTGCTTTTTAGCAGTGTCTTTCATAGTTTTAGTTGGCATAAAAATGTTTAGTTAGTAACAGTTAGGTCTTGCGTTCAGAAATAGGAGCGGATCTTAACACTCTTTGGGTGTTCGCGCAGCTTGTGCAGCACCTTCGCTTCAATTTGACGAATACGTTCACGAGTGACACCGAATTCATTTCCCACTTCTTCGAGCGTGTGCCCAATTCCATCCTTAAGACCAAACCGCATCTCAATGATCTTACGTTCACGAGGCGACAAATATTGAAGCATCTCGTGAATATTTTCTTTGATGAGCTGACGGTTCGTTTGTTCAGAAGGGGACAAAGCATCGTCATCTTCAATAAAGTCTCCGAGCTTGCTGTCTTCCTCAGCTCCAACCGGCGCCTCAAGGGAAACAATGTCCTGAGAAATCTTCAAAATGTGACGAACCTTCTTCTCATCCATATCCATTTCTGCCGCGAGTTCTTCAATGAGCGGTTCACGCCCAAGTTCCTGCACGAGTCGTCGTTGCGTGTGGGTGAGCTTGTTGATGGTCTCCACCATGTGCACCGGAATACGAATCGTTCGAGCCTGGTCCGCAATAGCGCGGGTGATGGCCTGACGAATCCACCAAGTTGCGTAGGTTGAGAACTTGAATCCTCGGTTTGGGTCGAATTTTTCTACCGCTCGGAACAGACCAATGTTTCCTTCTTGAATGAGATCGAGGAATGAAAGTCCACGGCCGATATACTTTTTAGCAATGGAAACCACCAGACGAAGGTTCGCTTCAGCAAGCTTGGCCTTAGCGGATTGATCCCCCTTCGCAATCTTGCGCGCGAGTTCAGCTTCTTCTTTAGCGGTCAAAAGGTCCACCTTTCCGATTTCACAAAGGTACATACGAATCGAGTCGTTTGCGATCTCAGAAAGATCCACCACTTTTTTAACTTTTTCTTTCTTTTTCAATATGGGCGCAGGGGCCGCTGCCGCTGCAGCGCCAGCTGCAGTTTTTCCCTCCTCCTTTCCTTTCTTTTTCTTAGAATCTTTTTTCTCAGAGACTTCACCTTCAGGCACTTCTTCTTCGTCGTCGGTGGTTTCTTCAAACTCACCTTCCAGCACTTCTGATTCCGCCAGCTTGATCAGCTCAGCGTCCATCAAATCTTCATCCGCAGGCTCCTCGTCTTCCTTTTCTTTCTTTCCCCAGATCATTTCGTCTTTCACATCAATCAGTTCAATGCCGAGTTCCAGCAAAAGCGTGTACACCTCATCGGCAAATTCAATATCGTCCTCCAGGTTGGGGAGGGCGTGCATGAGTTCTTGCTGAGTCACGAAGCCGCGTTGGCGGCCTTTATCGATCAGATCACGGACTTCTTGCGGATACTTCGCTAAATTCTCTTCCGAGAAATGTGCAATAAACTTTTTAGTCCGAGCCATGCGGTTGGATTAGTGATTCGAAGTAGAGCAGAAGGATCAATTTTTCAAATTCTTTTTGAACCTCGTCCGGCAGAGAATTTTGTATCTCAGCCTCAAAGGCCCATTTTCTCAGTTCGGGTCCATTTTCTTGACCAGCGTAAAACGAGTCATCCACCACGCCCTGCGCATTATAGTAATCCATCACCTTATTGTAAACAGGAGTTTCGTTTCCCAAAATAGACTCAAAATGCGTATAAAAATCCTGATACTGCTCCGGACTCAGCCGATGCATAGGTTCAATCAAGTTCGTGGCCAACGCCAACTTCTCAAAGTGCTCAAAGTTTTCCAGCATTTTCCAAGATTCAAAGAAGGGTTTTGGGTAGGCCAAAAGCAGCGCAATAAACTGCCGCGCGAGGCGCTCCTTCTTCGCCATTTTCACCAGTTCCGGCTTCTCGGCCTTCACTCGCGCGTGGGTACGCTGCGATTTAACCTGATTTAAATAATCGTAAAGCATGCGTGTGGGCGACCCCACCAACTTGGAAAGTTCCTTTAAATAATGATCCAGTTCCACCGGATGTTGCGTGCCCTGTAGAACCTCCACCATGTAATCGGTAAAATCGCGCTTTCCTTGAGCAGTCTTGAGGTCATACAAGGTCTGCCCTTCCTTCAAAAAGTGGTCTAAGTAAGGCACCCTATTCTCCACCGCCGTGCTCCAAATCTTGGGATCTTCCTTAACCGCATCCGCCGCATCTTTCCCATGCAAATTCTGCACCACAAAGAGCTCAAAGCCCATAGACTGGGCAATCTGTACGCCGCGCAGCAGCGCGGCCTTCCCTGCATTGTCGCTATCAAAGGCAAAGGCAATTTTCTTGGTAATACGACGAATGAGCTTCAGCTGATCTTCCGTGAGCGCGGTTCCACAGGTAGCAACCGTGTTTTCAATGCCAGCTTGGTCCGAGGCGATCACATCAAAATAACCCTCCACCACCACTGCAAAATCCTTTTCACGCAGGGCGTTTTTGGCTCGGTTCAAATTGTATAAAAGGCTGCTCTTATTGTACAAAGCGTACTCGGAAGAGTTGAGGTACTTGGGCTGCTCACCTTTTTTAAGCGCGCGCCCTCCAAACGCCACCACTTCACCTTGCCCATTGTGAATGGGAACCATGAGCCGCAACTTGAACCGGTCCGTAATATCTTGCGAACCGCTGTCCCGCGCCAGCACCAAAGTGCTGTCGAGCAAATCCTGCTTCTCGTGCCCCTTCTCGAGTAAATGCCGGTAAAGCTGATCCTTTCCGTCCGAAACAAATCCCAGCTGAAATTTTTTAATCGACTCATCCGTGAGACCGCGCGCCTTTAAATACGCATACACTTTTTCCGCATCTCCTTTCTCTCCCAATTTTTGAACAAAAAAGTTACTCGCATCGGCGTAAATTGCTTTGAATCGGTCTTTCACATCCTTGGAAACCTTGGCTTGTTTTTCAGAGTACTTAGGCAGTTCCACGTGCGCCTTGTCCGCCAAAAGTTCCAGAGCTCCACGGAAATCCACTCCTTCAATGTCTTGAATGAATTGGAAGAGATCTCCGCCTTTGTGGCAAGAAAAACAATAAGCCAACTGCCGCTCGGGGCTCACATAAAAACTCGGCGTCTTTTCAGAGTGAAACGGACAGCACGCTTTCAAATACTTTCCACTGCGTTTCAGCTGCACATACGGTGCAACCAAATCCTCAATAGAAAGTTTCGCTTTAATTTCTAGTACCGGATCCATGCTTGGGATAGTAGCACGCAAGCCATCTTTGACCAAAATCTTTGTACCACGAAGATACTTTGCCCGGGCAAAGATCCACGCTACAAATTTCCACGGACGTCAATTACTCGGCCAGATGAACCGTATTCATAAATGCATCTAAATCGACTTCAGTCCCTTGCCTCCAAACTCCATCTAAATCTTCTGGTATTGGCTCGGTACTGCTCTCAACCTCAATCCAAAATAGGTGAGAGAGGCCATCATAATTCACCGTCATACAATAACCACTACAGCCCTCGTGAAAGACCTCGATCCCGTCTCCTTCTACTGGAGAATATGCCACAGGCTCATCCCTGTACATTTTTAACGCTACTTCATACTTGGAATCAGGAACGGAAATGATAGCCACTCCATCTTCTTGCGAAACGAGAGAAGCTCCTTCAGGTAAGGTGAAGGCAAATGGTTCAAAAATCACTTCATTAGAAGTCGCTTCAGGGGCATCATTCACCGGAGTGGTTTCCACTGGCTGCGTCGAGCAAGCCATGAGAAGGATGGAGGCGAGAGCGAGAACATAGGGGGTTTTCATAAGGAAAAGTTAGATGTTTTTATAGATCTTGAAGTCGAAGTCCCGTGAGCAAAGCCTCCAAAGCTTCCTTGCCTTGAACGCCGTCTTGGTCGCTGCAGGTGCGCACTTGGAGCACGAGGCCTTCCTCCTTATGCTGGATAACGGCTTTGTCTAAAGAACAAATACCATCAGGCACGGTGTAGCGGTAAACTTGGTAGCGCCCCCAGAGTTGAGAAGCCGCGAGCTGCGGAACGACGTCGAGTTCAGAAAGCCATTCGGTGTAGCCGGTGATTTCCGTTCCGCCTTCCACTTTAAAATCGGGGCCAGCCACAGAAGAACCCTGTAAGTCGGTGTCCATGAGCTTGAGCAAGTTGCCGTCGTAGCTTAAGGAATAGGAAAAGCTTTGATGATCGCTCATAAAACTGGCCTCGAGCATGAGCGGCACGAGTTCACCTTCGGAGCTGAGTTCAACCAATTCCGCGGGGGGAAGGGCTGCCTCTTCTTCGTTGGACTTGGTGCGCACTTCACAAGAAGCCAATACCAAAGTAAATAGCGAAAGGGCGAGGAGAGTTTTTTTCATGGATTGTAGGCGTGAATGAGCTGCGACCAGAATACTTATTTTTTCCAATAAAGCAAAGTGAGAAGCAGCATCATGACCGCCGCAATAGCCGCAAAGGCAATCACCTTCCCTTCAGTGTGCAGCAGCAGCGAAAGAATTCCAAAGACGGCGCCCGTGACCGCGAACAAAATCACCACTTGGCGTTCGCTGAGCCCGGCCTTTAAAAGACGGTGGTGAAAATGCCACAAATCCCCAGTGAACGGCGACTGACCTTTAAAGAGTCGGCGGAGAATGGTGAAAATAAAATCCAGAATAGGGAAGCCCAGCACCAAGATAGTGGTCGCGATTTTCCCCCCGGAAATAATGGCCGTGACCGCGAGCAAAAAGCCGAGAAGCATGGAACCCGTGTCGCCCATGAGCATGCGAGGCTTGGGGAAATCAAAGATCAAAAAGCCCAAGCTGATTCCCAAAATAATCGCCGACAAAGTAATGGACAGCGTTTGATCCACATAATGAAAATCAGGACGCATGCTGAGGAGCAGCAAAATAAAACTGGAAACCGCGGCGCTAGCGTTGGCCATGCCCGGAACCCCGTCGATCCAATTGAACGCATTCACCATGGTGACCACCCACATAATGGTGAGCAGATCGGCAAACAAGGTGAGCGTGAAAGCAAAGCTGCCGAGGTCGATGGGAATATTGATGCCGTCGAGCACCAGCGCCCCGCCAAAGGGATTGGTGATAGAACTGATTCCAATGCCGCCCGCCACCACCAGCACCGCCACCATTATTTGAATGAAGAGTCGAAGATAAGGAGAAAGCCCAAAACGGTCATCCAAAAAACAGGTGAAGGCCAGCAGGCTCGCGCCCGCCAAAACCGCAATCAGCACCGGGCTGCCTTCCGCAACCGGCAGAAACAATAGAGCGCTCGCCAAGAAGGCCAAAAAACTCGCCACGCCGCCCGGATAAGGAATGGGAGAGCGCTTGTGTCCGTACCGCTCCGGCCTATCCATGAGCCCCCATTTTGGGAACAGTCGCATAACCGCCCACCCGAATGCCGAGGTGAGTCCAAGTGACGTGAGGAAAATTGAAAATGTCATAGACGTGGGAAGACTTTTCCCATTCTACTCATGCCTTTGCAGACAAGTCCAATTGAATCTGTTCCAAAGTCTGCGCGTCTTCTAATTTCCATTCGCCCACGCGGGTTCTTCGAAGCGCCGTCAGGATTCCTCCGCAGCCAAGCTTTTGCCCGAGGTCGTGAACGAGCGAGCGCACATAGGTTCCGCTGGAAACGGTGACTGTGAAGCGCACAAAAGGCAGATCCACCTCAATATCACAACCTTGCATAGTAACTTCCACCGCTTTGAGTTCCACCGGTTTGCCGGCCCGCGCCAATTCATAAGCTTTTTTTCCATTTATTTTCTTGGCCGAAAACGCTGGCGGCATTTGAAGCGACGTGCCCCAAAAACTCTCCAGGGCTTCTTGAACAAGTTTTTTGTCCAAACTAGCCAAGTCAAATCCAGTCGCTTCCACTTTCCCTTCGCTGTCATAGGTATCCGACGTTTTGCCCAGCTCCATCTCCACCACGTACTCTTTATCCAGTTTCATGAAGTTTTGGATCTGCTTGGTCGCGTCCCGGCCCACCGCCACCACCAAAACTCCCGTGGCCAAAGGATCCAGCGTCCCCAAATGCCCGATTTTCTTCTCCTTCAAAATGCCACGCAACTTGGCCACCACATCGTGGCTGGTCCAATCCGTGGGCTTGTCGATAATAAGAAATCCACTCGGCATGGCGGCAGTTTACTGCATTCCATCTTACAAATCCACTTCCGTGGCGCGGCTGAGCAGTTCACGGACCACCTGGCGATCGTCGTGCGGAATGCGTTGACGTCCAAGCAATTGGTAAGCCTCCGCACCTTTACCCGCAATGATCACGGTATCCTGCTCGGTTTGGGCCATACTAAGGGCCAATCGAATGGCTTCCTTTCGGTCCAAAACCTGCCAAAAGCCCTGCCCTTCTACTCGAGGGATTCCCTCCCGAATCATCTCTGCAATTTTGAGCGGGTCCTCCATGTAAGGGTCGTCGTTGGTCAAAATAACCTGATCCGCAAACTGGTGCACCACGGCCCCCATTTTGGGACGTTTACCCTGATCGCGTTCGCCGGTAGCGCCAAACGCCACAATGAGTTTGCCCTTGGTGAGCTCGCGGAACATTTTGAGCACCTGGCGCAGCGATTCCTCGGTGTGCGCAAAGTCCACCACCACCGTGTAGGGCTGCCCCTCTTCGATCACCTCCAAACGCCCCGGCAAAGGCTGCATGCTTTCGAGCCCTTTCTTTATAACGTGCAAATTGATTTGATGCGCCGTGGCAACCGTAGCCGCCGCCAAAGCATTATAAACGTTCATTTGTCCGGGAATTTTTAGGTCGATTTCAACCTCTCCATTCGGGATTCTGAGTAAAAATTTTGTTCCTTCGGCATTGGGTTGTAAATTGCGCGCCGCGTAGGCCCCTTTCAAAATTCCATATTCAAACAACTGGTCCGCCGGAATACGATTGAAGTACTCGTGCTCGGGGTCATCTTGGTTCACCACGGAAATTTTGGAAACGCCGGGTTTGCGGGCAGAAGCATTCAAGCGTTCAAACAAACCGCCTTTCGCGTTGCGGTAACGCTCCATGGTTTTGTGGTAGTCCAAATGGTCCTGACTCAAGTTGGTGAACAGGGCCGTATCCACATTGATTCCCCAGAGCCGGTGTTGAACCACCGCATGGCTGGTCACTTCCAAAACCAAAAGCTCACAACGCGCGTCCGCCATCTCACGAATCTTTTTTTGCAACTGAAACGGACTGACGGTGGTGTGGTTGGTGGTGTTGCGTTCTTCGTCTTCCCCAATCTTAAAATTGATGGTGGTCAGCAGCCCCGTTTTGCGTCCCGCCTCCGTAAAAATGCGATGGATCATGTTGGACGTGCTGGTCTTCCCTTTCGTCCCGGTCACCGCAATCACAATCATTTTATTGGCCGGAAAGCCGTAACGAATGGCCGCCGCCATGGCAACCAGCTTATGATAAAAAAGCCGAATCGGGTGCTCATGTGGCAATAGATTGCGGAAAAAATCTTTGAGGGTTTCCAAGGCGTGGGGTCAAGTACGGTCATTATAAAGAACTTCTTTCACATCCTCAACGTCTTGAGCAATCTGCACCTTAAGTTCCTCTGCCGAATCAAATTTACGGGTGTCGCGAATCTTTTTTACCACCGTAACGGTAGCCTGCTCCCCATGCACTTCGCCTTCAAAATTCAGTAAAAAAACTTCCACGCGAACGTCGGCAACGCCAAAGGTCGGCTGAGGTCCATAATTCATGGCGCCCTCGTATCGGCCTTCCCCCACACTGGCCCACACCGCGTACACACCTTGTTCCAAATCCAAAAACTCCCCTTCTATATTAAGGGTGGGAAATCCCAGCCCCCGTCCGCGGCCCGCTCCATGCAGTATTTTTCCTGTCAGCTTCATGGGAAATAGGCTATCATAGTGACACGCTTTTCCACAAACTAACCCCGACGCTATGCACACATTCACCGGCATTTGGATTGATCACGCCCACGCAACGGTTATTAAGTCGAACAAACTGGCCGAAATGACCATGCAAACTTTTTCTTCGGAGGTGGAACCTCACCACAAAGGCGGCCATGACGACGGCGAACATCAGACCATTGTGAATCAACAACGCCACGACGAACGCCGTCACAACCAAATGAAAGCCTTCAGCAAGGAAATCATCAAGCACCTGGAGGGTAGCGAAGAGATTGTGATCTTTGGTCCGGGCACCGCGAAGCACGAATTCAAGAATGTATTGGAAGACCACCGCGTGCTCTTTGAAAAACTCAAAGGCGTGGAAACCACGGACGTGCTGAGCGAAGCAGAAATGAAAGATTTCATGAAAGAATACTTCAAATTACCTCAAAACTGATGCAGATCATTGATTTTTTTGGGTTTTTACCACCCATTCTCTTCTTTGGCGCCTTAATATTCTATTCCAATAAATTCAAGGGCAAGAACCTTACCGAAATCTTAGAAAAGAATTCGATCTTAAAAGAATTAACTAGCGCGCTGACCCAACAAGTGACTCCAGTAAAGAAGGACACCCCCACGCCCATCTTCAAAGCAGACTTGATTCCTCCATCCATAAACACCAGCGAAATCAAAAGTTCAGCAGGAAACCTGCTTCGAGGAATCGTCTTTGTCATAGTATTGATCGTCGCAGCCGTCTACTTGGCCCAAGCGTTTTAAAGCAGCATGGCCATGAGCAGCCAGAACTGAAAAGCCAGGTCGTTTTTGAAGTAAGGCGTGTCAAAAAATCCATGCACCACCATGACCACCAACATCAGCGCCGCCAGGTGGCGTTCCTTTTTATCCTCCTCCGTCAGCCACAAAAAAGCTTTCCCACAGAGCCACACAAAAGAACCGAGTCCCAGCAGCCCCATGTTCAGCCAAAACGCCAAGAAAATATTGTGCGGGTGAAGCATGTTCCATTCAAAAGGGGCCGCACCCAGGGTTTCAACCGCCACCGCCTGGTACTGTTGTTCAAACTGCCCAAGCCCAATCCCCAAGAGTGGATGCTCGCCTAAAAGATGCGCACTTATTTCATAAATTTGAATGCGCACACTGGACGAAGATCGCTCCGAAAATTCCAAAAATTGCGTGAATTTAGCGGTGCCCAGTTGGGACGCGACGAGGCCCGCTCCAAAGACAAACAGCGTCACAAAAGTTCCCCAGAACCACTTGCCGCCCCGGCGCCGCATCCACAGAAGCAAAGCCAAAGAAAAACCCGCGATCACGGCGATCCACGCCGCGTAAGACTTGGTTAAGAATAAGGCCGCCGCGCACAAAGCAAAACCAATGAGCAAAAAGATTCGATCCCGCTTGGAGTCCGCCTGCAAAAAAGACATCCCAGAAAACACCACCAGCGGCCCCAAATACAGCGCCAAATAATTCGCCGATTCAAAGGGTCCGGAGGCGCGCATATCTGGCGTCAAAAAATCCCCCGTTACAATCTGTTGCAAGGCCACTAAAGAAAGCACCATGCCGGAAGCCAATAGAGCCCGGAGCGCCCACGAAACCATAGAAGGTTTATTGCGGAAAACCATGCGCGCCATCACAAAATAAAGCAGCGGCGCCACAATCCAACCTTTAAAAATCCCCAAGGCCTTGGTCATGGCCGGAAATTCCGTTCCATCCACCATCTGCACCGAGTCGGGCGACGTCATCGAAGGTGACACCACCCAAAGTCCCAGCACCGCAGCCACTAAAAACAAGCCAACCGGCCAAAGTTTCCATTCCCGCAGCCGCCATTCATACCCTTGAAACAAAAACAGCAAAACCAAAATGCCCAGCAAGAGTTCCGGCAGCGTCACCGGCACCCCCACAAAAGTTCCGCGAAAAAGATACAGCGGAAAAAACAAGGGAAACAAGGCAATGAGACGGGGGAAAATTCCTCCCGAAAGTCGTGACATAGACTAGGGGTTTAAAGCACCGCAAAGCTCGCGAAGCGCGGCCAGCGGATCAGCCGCTTTCACAATTCCGCTGGAAACCAACACACCAACGGCGCCCAGTTCCAGCGCTTTCTTCACATCCTCGGCGCTTTTGATACCCGCACCCACAAGCACTTTCCCGGGTCCAATGATGCGCACGGCGTCCACAATGAGTTCGGGATGCGCCGCCGAAACGGACACGTTTCCACCAATGAGCTCAGGCACTTCAATGGCCACAAAATCCGCGCCCATGTCGGCAAATCTTTTTCCCTCTTCATTGTTTTCGGCACAAACCACCGAAAGCATGTTCAGCGCCTTCATGCGTTCCAGTGCGCGCGCAATTTCCGAATCTGAAATACGTCGTTCGGAATGGTTGAGCATCGATCCATCGATTCCCACGCCACGCGCCACTTCCACCGGAACCAAACCTGTATACGCGCCCCATCCAACGCCGTCCAAATGTTGAGCCAAAACAGGAATACTCACGCTCATGGCCAAATTCGCCAAATCGAGTGACATACCCACCACGGCCACATTCACACCCAGTTCATTCGCCACACGCTCATGCAATTTCGCAAGTTCAATGGCCCGCGCCCCGGTGGACTCTTGGTAGCACTTAAAATTGGTGATGAGGATGGGCGTTTGGAATGCCATGTCTCTATATTGCCCGAACCTGGAAAATTGCCAAGCATGCACACTTGCTGAAAACCCGCTTTTATGATACTATTACTAGATAAAAGAAAAATAAAACTCCTCGTATGGCCATTTTGTGCTTCAATCATGGATTCCAAAATCCCTTCGAAAACTCTCGCCGAGTTTATCTTTTCAGCCCGGAAAGATCTGAAGCTCCTTCTGATTCACTGGTAGAACAAATCGAGGCCTCAAAAGACCTGCTTGCCGAAACTAAGACATTATTGAATAATGCGCTTGCCAAAGCCGATGATAAAGGGTTAAACTCCCCTCTTAGCACTTTTAGCACCATCTCACAGGCAATGCCAGTTCTCGAAAACTTCGATAGACTTTTTGCGGATCACGCAAGCGACCCTGCCAAAGAGGGACCGCTGGGTGAGTTGCGTCAAGAACGTGATCAAATCCTCGCGAAGGTAAATTTAAGTACGTCCGACTTTGACCGAGTGAAAGAAATCAATGATGAAGCTTCAGCGCTTCTGGAGATTGGTCAAAAAATTGAGCGCAAAAACCTCGCCCCTGAAAGCGTTATACGCCTCAACGAAAAACTCGCAGACCTTTCGCCATCGCAAGCACGGGTGGTTTTGGACAACCTAGATCATGCCCTCGAACAGGTGGCAGCGATTGAGCGTTTGCCAGACATGCTTTCCCCAGAGGAGATCGCAATAGCCTGGACTCAGTTCGACGCCGCCTACGAAGATTTCATCGTCAGTCCAAGCGAAATAAGAGAACTCTCCCGAGCACGCTACGAAGCCGAACAAAAATTAGAGTTAATGGCTGCTCACAAGGTGGAAGACACCGAAGCTTTAAAGACCTATGCCCTGCTCTTTGTGCGTGACGCAGAAGGGAAAGCACTTCAAGGGGTAGACAGCCATTTGCCCGCTGGAGAGACTTTCACCGTAGATTTCCGCGATCCTAAAACAAAGGCCATCAATAAATTTGCTGAAAGAAAACTGACCTTAGGTACCATTTTACAAGCCACCAACCGTGATTTTGTTACGGTGACGAAAACCAATGGAACCGTAACCCCCGCCTTCCTTCACAGCGATGGAAAAACCTATAGTAAACCGGGAGGTAAAGGGGCTTATGTAGAAATTTTGCAGGGGTACACGATCAGTGCACCTAAAGATGAAGCCGCTACGGTGGCTGCCGTGGCTGCCGCTGCCTCAACGCCTCGAGAAGCCACCAACCCTAACTTTGTAGCAACCGACGAGTGGTTGAAAGAAAACAACCCAGAGGAATACGCTCGAATAGAAGCGCAAAGGGCCAGTGATGCACGAGAAGGTATCCTCCACTATACCGATGAAGCCGACGAATATCGAACAGATGTAGACGAGCCCCTGCCTCTTCCCGAGGGCGCTTCAGACAGCATCGCCTTGGTCACCACAACCCCGCTGAATGAACTAAAAGGAAAAGACGTGGACGTGCCGGAGCATTTCCGCGGAGAAAATTCTTACGAAGCCATCGCAAAGATCAAGTACCTTGAAAATGGTCAGGATATTTACGATGCCATTCGTATGATGGCTGCTATTCACCGCAAGCAAGTGGGCCTCATCGACAACCGCAACATGTGGAAAAAACTCCACGGAGATATCTTCAGCCATGGAGGCCGTTTCACAATGAGCTTCAATGAAATGGCCCTGGCCGTTTATGGAAAGCCCGAAAGCGAACTCAACGACAGCCTTCCTTATATACATGAATTTAAAGCAGCGGCTAAAACCCTGCTCGAAAAACTGGACGAAGCCGAAGAAACCGAGAGCTCACCCGACGAGTACCGCCGCATGCGCGAAGCAAAAAAATACGAGGGACCCAAAAAGGACATGGCTCGCGTCAGCGATCAAATCTTTGACCGAGACAGCTACGGCCCTCCCGTTTCTGGAAATGCCTTGGAAAATATTTGGTGGGCCCTCGCCCCAGCGGATCGCCCCATTATAACGGCCGATTCTTGGATGACCCCCGCCAGCACCTCTCATGCGGTGAAAGGATATAAATACTATGGAGAACGTGAAGTGATTTCTCACTCTCGCGCCTTTGATAAAATGCTGGCGTCTCCTGATTTAGGTGCCTACCTCGCCCTGCTCAACAACTACTTGAACTTGGGCCGTGAAATGGTGAATGCAGAGCACCAAGCGTATGGATTCACCCATACCTTGACCGCTCCCGAAGTGACCATGGCTCAACTGAAAGATGGGAACTTCAAACTCACGGAAGATCAAATCATCGCCGTTCGTTTTGGAGCGATGTACTTTGCCTCTGCTGAGATGGGAGTTTACCAAAAGGTAGAGACCGCAAAAACCCAAGCAGATGCTCACGAGGCTGCTAGCGAAGTAGCCGCAGCCCTGACTGACCAAGCCGCTGTCGGTGGAAATCTCACCGCCGAACAAAAAGCAGAACTCACCGCCGAACTCGAACAAAGAGCTTACCTGATGTTCAGCGGAATACTGTTTGGCTCCCCTGGAGAAAATGGTATGGACGTGAACGGAGCGCTCGCGGCAGGATTCGGTATTCCAATACTGCACGACAAAATTCCTGGGAACCTTTCTTTGGAATGGACCATCAGCGCAAACACGCTTGAGCCAGTACTGCGCACCAGCGCGGGAGTTGTATACCGCATCGATCTTGGGAAAGAAGGCCGCACCCATTTGGAAGCCTACGCCAAACTCAACTTTGGACTCAGCGAAGAGGGCTACCTCGGACCTAACTTTGGATTTCACGCGAGTCACGACATGAATAAAGACGGAACCTGGGCCCTGGGAGGAGGAGGAGGTGTGGGACTTCGCGAAAACGGAAATCTAGCTTTCGTGGAAGCAAGCGTAGACATCAACCACAGTGCACGACTGCAAAAAAAGATCCGTGACTTTAAGAAAGCTCATAGCGAAAGCATGAAAGTAACTGAGCAGGAAGCCATAGCAGATATCAATTCACTCAATGTAGACCCGGTCCTTAAAAAGATGCTCATAAGACAGTACGAACGCTACATCAACGGCCGCATTGAAGTGGCGGTGACCCAAACTTTTGTGGGCCGAGAAGAATCTCAAGATGCCCTGGACTTTGTGCTCCACCAAATCAAAATTGTGAGCTTTGGACTCACCGCAGCCGTGGGCCTGGAAGCAGGAGGTTTTGCCGTGGGGCCTTACATCACCATTGGAATTGGATACCGCGCAATCACTTTATACGTACCTCCGCTGGAAACACCCGATCAAGTGGCCAAGTCCATGCGCACCGGTCTTCCCGTGGGAATTGAAAATTATAAAGCACCCGAAGCCGATTGGGTGAAAATAACCGTGAGCGATGAAGTGCTCTGGAATGGAGAGGATACAACCCGAGAGGCAGCCTTCACCAAAGCCGACGCAGAAGCTCAAGCAGCTAGAGACGCCATGGCTCGTGGAATCGCCGACGACGCCATCCTCACGCCTGGAGATCTGTTCACGAGCATCGATTTCAAAGAAATCCATGGAAACGTACGTCTTTACACCGACGCACGCTCCGGCATTGAAACCATTCAAGACGGGCCCAATGGCTTGGCGCTCAATTTGGACAGCGCCGATAACCTGGTGATTCGAATCTTAGCCATGCCCGCCGCTCAAGGAAGCGATGACGAGGTCATCATTTTGATCACCAGCAAACCAGACGCTGATGCGGGAGAAATCATTGCCAACAGCGGAAACTACCTCACCTGGACTCAATACGACTACAAGGGCAACACCACCCTGGTAGACAACGCAGCCGCACCTGGTGCTGAAAAGATGATCATGACCGGTCCGGAAGCTCAAAGCCGCCTGGACAGTGGAGTCATGGAGCTGGGCGACCTCAGCAAAGAAGGCATGAATCAAAACGTTCGGGAAGTTCGTATCAGTGACGTGCAAGCTCGTGCCGGAGTTCGTGAAGTTAAACTATTCGACGGTTTGGATAAAGAAAAAGCTCAAGCCGTAGCTGAACTATTACTAAATGGCGATAGCGATACAGAAGGATATAACTACGATCTTTTAGCTAGCACAGGAGACAATAAGAAGATCAACGATAGAGTGATTGAAATCTATCAAGAAAAGGGCGTAACAGACCCCAGCATTGAAGAAATTTACTACGCCCGTCAGTTCGCCATGGAGAGAAGCCGGCCCGATAGAGATCATATGCCTTTGGCTTGGAATAAAAAACGTCTGCAGGAAATTTCAAAAGATTTCAGCGGTCTCCTAATTAAATATTTGGAAGATAATAAGGATAGACTCGAGAATGGAACCTTTGAAGAAGGAACCATGTTCTTCATCAGCATCAATGAAAACGGGCCTCAGCTTTTGCAAGGTTATTACGATGCGGAAGTACACGGATCCATTGTGGCCCCTATTGAGTGGGACGTGGCAAATCCAAAAAAGACCTTGGCCGCCATGGGCTTCGACGAAGCCGGTCAAAACGACTCAGCTAATATTACAGCGGTAAAAGAAATGGCCAAAGCAATCTTAAGCATGAAGTGGCCGGAAACTCATTTGAATGAAGCGACCGTAACTTTTGATCAAGCCATGCTAACGATGGGTGGAGCTCTCTTGGCAAGCCACGCACTCGAAATTTATGGCCTCGACGACGGGGCTAAGATCCGTGCCATGGTGCGTTCCGGAAACGGTGCCCTCTTTCCCGAGTTGGCTGCCGAATTCGCTCGAGACGTAGCTCGGCTGCTCAACAACGCCGACATGGAAACAGGTAGCACTGGAGTAGTCACTATGATCCATGGAGTACCAGTTACCCTGGAATGGGAGGTGAGCACTGGGCTCTACGAAAAATGTTTAAACCTGGTATGTGGACTCACTCCGGAGCTGAAATGGCTTGCTCCTACTACTAGAGAGGTAAAGAGCGCTTCCACACGAGAAACCATCGGCCAAGGAATGAGCTCACAAGAACAAGTGCGTGCTATGCAGTTCCGCATCGAACCAAGCTTGATTCCAATCAAGCCATTGGCCGATATCAATTTGCCTGCACAAGAAGATGAAGACACTCAGCACGCGCTGCAACCTGGTGAAAAGCCAAGTGACTTCATTGGTCAACAAACGGAAGGCAGCGGATCTGAAACTGAACAAAATACTGAATTCTAAAACATACATATGAAACAAATCTCCATTTTACTTTTACTCAGCTTCCTCCTGATTCCTGGTTGCTCTCAAAAAACTGAGAAAGAACCAACGATTGATTCCGTAGTGGAACAAGCGGAAAGCCCAAATGACTCAACCAATGAATTCTAAATCTATGTTTAAAAAAAGCTACCTTCTTCTACTCACCTTAGGTCTCGCCCTGGGACTCAGTTCACCACTGGTTGATGCAGTGGGCTTTGGCGGAGGACCCGTAAAAGACTCAGCAGGTACCCCGATTCTGGGAGCTTGGAGCTCGGCTGAGTACAGCAATGAGGACAACGTAGATGTACCAGAAATTCATTCTGAACACGACGAAGAAGAGTTGACCATCAATTATTGTGCTGGAGTGGAACACCTTTACTACTACTACAACGACTCAGAAAACACCGCCGATCAGGAGTTTAGAGCTCCTATCTATGCTTTTGCGATTGTATTGGACTCAGATTATCCAGGAGGAACTCCTGCCACTGAGGATTTTTGGACCAACATCGATACTAAGGGCATGGTATGTACGGACGGAGCAGGAACCTACCTCGATTGTAGTTTTGATAAAAGCACCGTTTCTGATGGTGACCTACTCGCCACTTCTACTGCTAAGAACGGAACCGAAATCACATTTGAAACCCTAGACTGGGTATCTGGAAGCCCTCGTGGAATTGTGTGGCGTTACAATACAGACACTCCCGATGAAATCGAAAACTATCCTTGGCTCGATGCGGGGGAATTTGAATCAGAAGGAATTATTTTTGAACCAGAAGATTACTCAAAACCCATTCAAACCGCTACCACGGAAAGTTGGGCAAAAGTAGAATATTTCAGCGTAGACCCAGATGACCGTGGGGATATTGGAGCTTATGAGAACGTCTATCCCATTGAAGTAGATACCGATAAAGATGGAACCGACGACGTGGGAGTGGATCCAGACGACGATTATATTTTTTGGTACGGTCTCAACGGACGTCTACGAACCATTTGGACGCCCTGTGAAGGAGCTGGTCCCACTTGTGCCACGCTTTCCATCGACCCCAGCAGCTTAACCGTGAGCGATATCTTTAGTGACACTGAGTTTACTCTCACCGCTACCAACAGCAACGGAGACGATATTACTAATGATATTGAAGTCACTTACGAAGCCTTCCAATACGACGGAAGCGCTGCCACGGGAGACATTCGTTACCGAGGCGCGTTGAACCTTTCCAATGGAAACGCCGGACCCGTTGCCAGCAACGACACCGAAATTGAATACCGAAACTCCCTGCCCGGAGACCGCATCACGGCTTACGTGAGCGACTACGACGGAGTGGATTACCAAGGAACCGGAATCTGTGAAGTGGAAGTGGAATTCCCTTACTGCAGCGACCTCAACATCACCGATCCTTCAAGCTTTGCTTTCATCAGCAGTGGAGACGTGGATATGCCCGTGGAAATTGAAGCGGAAGCAAGCACCGGTGAAGACTGGCCTTACTCCGTGACCTACAACTCCACCGATACCGATTCCACTTTTGATGGAAACACTCAACCTTACACCACCACCGACTGGACCGTGGCTTCTTACCAAAGCGACGAAGGTGCCAGCGTATGGGTGGAAGCTGAAGACGACGTAGCCGGACTCTGTAGCGACTATTTCAGCTATGCAGTGGAGCTGACTTGTGAAGAGTTAGAAATCATCATCCCAAGCAACGAAACACTCACCTGTGAAGAAATGAGCGTGGAAGATGTGGAAATCCGTTGGGAAAGCTTCATGAGCAGCGGCGCACCCAGCACTGGACCTTGGATTGTCACCAGCACAAACCCCGCCGGAACCTTTGCCTTCACCCCAGGTGGACCTACGGTTGGAACCGGAAGTGTACTCGTCAGCTCTCCTCCTATGGTGGTTTATTACACCGGTGAAGATGGTGATGCCATTCAAGTAATGGACACCACCGACCCTACCTGTATCGACTCCTTGGACAGCGAAACCTGTGAAGACGTCGCTCCGGTTTGTGAAGACTTTGCCTTGGGAACTCCTTATATCACCAACGACGATGGAAGCACGACTAGCATCGATCTCACCGATGACGCCGACCTTGAAACGCTTTATGGTGAAACCACCGTGTGCTGGGATTACAGCTTAAATACATCTGACGCTGCCTACACCGCCCGTTTGATCGCAAACGGATTCACCGATTCCACCCGCACCGCAAACACGGGTAACTTGACCATGACCATGAACGAAACCGCCGGAAGCAGCACCGGCAACCCTTCCAACTTGGCTTTCACCGGATTCACTTCTTATACCGGAACCATTTGCTGGGAAAATTATGAAGCCGGCAATGAACTTTCTGTATTTGTGCTCGGCGATAGGCCTGCATGTAACGACGAAGAAATCCTCCCTCCTCCTCCAGAAGAAGAAGCTCCCGTTTGTGTGGACCTTCAAATGAGCCCTGATTCCTACACCATGGCGGCTACCGACGTGGATGCCGGAAACATTCCCGTGATCATCACCGTACAAGGTGAAGACGCCACATGGACAGGAACCTTGATTGTGGAACACACCGGAACCGGTGCCTTGTTCTACAGCGACGGAAGCCCTTCCACCGCCGGAGACGGACACCTTGAAATCCCTGTGAGCGGAAGCACTATGAACGTAACGGTGTTCTACCGAAACGGACACGCCGGAGACGTGGTGAGTTCTTACATCAGTGGAGATGAAACGCTATGTAGCGATGTCTTCACCATCACTCAACCCGCACCTGGTCTGATTTGTGAAGACCTTGAACTCAGCCCCGATAGTGTGGAAATGGAAGCAGATGACGTGGACGCCGGAACCATCAACGGAAGCGTAGTGGTACAAGGCAGCGATTCAACATGGACGGGTACGCTCATCATAACTAAGAGCGGATCTGGACAACTGCACTACTCAGACGGATCCAACTCTGGTTACAGCGATGGACGTTTGGAAATCGCGGTTTCTGGAGTTTCCAGCACCGTGACCTTCACCTACACCGGCGGCCAAGCCGACGACATCGTTCGTGCTTACATCCAAAACGACGCCCTCATTTGTAGCGACCAATTCAGCATCACTCAACCCACCCCAGAAGTTCCCTTTTGTACAGAAATCGAATTCCCTGAAGAAATTCAAACTTACAACTGTGAAGACGTTCCCGAGGTTGAACTCTGTTTGGATAGCAACGGAGAAGATGAACGTGAAATCGAAATCTGTTACGAAGCCAGAGATAGCGACGACGAAAAATACGACGGCGAATGGGAATACGATGGCGTCACCTACGAAGGTTGTGAGGAAATCATCGTTGCCTTTGAAGACGGTGAAACCCGAAATTGTATCGACATCACCTTCAACGAAGTGTGTGAAGATTCCGAAATCACGGTGAGTGAAGCGGGTAAAGTCTGTGAAGAACTCGACACCGAAGAAGTGGAAGTAGGAACTTTTGAAAAATTCATCTACACCTTCAACTTCGCATCCGAAAAGAATTCTTACACCGACGAAGGCGTCTTCTTCTCTCACGATGAAGACCGCGCGTTCTACACCCTAGAATACAACCCTGCCGGCGAAGAAGAAGCCATCACGTTCACCGACGCCATGTGGGGCTCTGAACTTGAACTTGAAGGAACTAAAGGAGATGGAAGTGATTCAGGAGGAAACGTTCGCCTTGCGACCACTTACGAAGAACTCGTGAAAAGTAAATTCAACGGAGCCTATGATGAGTACAATCTCATCACGAACATGGGATTCGGGTGTGAAACCCCAGCCAAGTGTCGTGAAGAAGATTCACAAAGCATCGCCAACTATGTGGGATCCGATGCATTCAAAAACAACTATGAGAGCTTCGTCGCTTACGTCAAATATCCTGTCGGCCTCAACCAAGAATCCGTTCTCATCGAAGAATGTGAATACGACAAAGACGACGATCTAGAAAGCGAAGGCGTTTGTTACAATCCCAATTTCTTGCCTGAAAAAGACGGTGAAGTAGTGATTGAAAACGCAGGAACGGTACAAGACGACTACGGCGATGATGCCACGATTCGTATCCGTTACGTGGGAGTCATCAACTCTGGCCTCAACTGTGGTGATAATGCAGACGAATGTCTCACGGAAGAATTTGAAAACACCGCTAGCGTGGAAGCTTTTGAATCGGCTGTGCTCACCGATAGCGCAAAACTCGTAGTGCTTTGTTCTTACCTCATGACACAAAACGCCGGAGACGTGTACTTGGAAGTGGCCCTTCAGGGCGGTTCCGACATCGCCTGCATATTCGTGGATGAAGACGACGCCACCAGCAGCGACTACCGCAACGTGGACTCGCTCATCATCTTGCAAGAAGGCGACAACAACCAAAACGACACAGCGGATGAGTACATGAGCAGTTACTCCACTTCCACCGTTTCATTCTGTGACGATGATGAAGACAATCTGATTGGAAACCTCAGTTCCTACGTGTGTGAAATCGTGGCTAAAGTGACCGACCTCTGGGCAAAAACCAGTGTGGAAAGCACCACCAGTGACCACTTGAGCCAGGCCACCCGCAATGCGGATACTTCTCAAGCGCCTGGTGACAGCACCTACACGTCTTGGTCTGAACTCACAGCCGCTCTCACCAACAGCAACAACCGTGATAGCAACATTCTTTACTTCGATGCTTCTCAAAGCAACGATGGAAAAATGACCCTCGGTAAACTCGAGGTTCCAGCCGGCGCTTGGACCGTGATTGTGAAAGGCGGAGACTTGGTTCTCACGGGTGATATCAGCTACGCCAAAACCCAAAACATTTCCGACTACAAAAACCTCCCTTCCATCGCCTTCGTGGTTCAGGATGGAGACATCTACATCGACGATAGCGCGCAAAAACTGGTTGGAGTGTACTACACCGATCAAAAATTCGACGGCGATGAACGCAGCGCCGTGGACGAACAGCTCACGGTGGAAGGTTCCTTCTACGGAAACATCCAAACCTTGATCGAACGTGCCAAGTACGTAGGTCCCCCCACCATTGATGGAGGAGGAATTGTGATCAAGTACGACAGCCGTATCATCTTGAATACGCCACCTGCCCTCTCTGACTACGTGAATATAAACACGGAAAAAGGTGTGAACTAGAGAGCTCTAAATTCCTAAACAGACTAACAAAGACTCCGTTGTCTCAGCTCAGCTGGGAGCGGAGTTTTCTTCATGCATGATTCAGAAAACTCCTTCCTAACAGTTTACGCTGAGCTTCAACAAGGGTCTTCAGTCTGTTTAGGAATTCACGGTCCCTTTCCGTGGTTCTATGGGTGGATTTTTGAAACATAAACTATAAGGAAGAAAGAAGGAGGATCATGCATCCGACTTCTTTCGCTCCCGTTGAAGAAATCCACCCATAGGATGAAACAGGGAAAGGGAAACTTAGAGTTCCTAAGCCATTGAACTGAAGAGCCTTATCTGATATGATGAGGCTCTTTTTATGGATAAAGAATACCACTATTTACCCGGCGACCACGATGCAGTCAGCAACCCCATTGAACTGAAGGGCGGAAAAGCTGCACTGCTTTATATTCAAGGAAGTCGCCCCAGTCAACTGGATGCACTCTGGGCCGGTGTACACGATGGCAAACTCGTCATCTGTTCTTCAGATGGCGTGCACTTCCCCATAGGTGGAGGTGAAATGGCAAAATACGTCGTTAAATATGGCAGTGAATACGCTCAGGAGCAACTCAAGGAAACCGGCACGGTAGATGTGCGTGAGATGCAACATCACATCCGTGAATCTATAAACAAACACTACTCATCGCACCCCGGCCGCGCAACGGGTCTCTGCATGCTCATCGACGATCTCACCGTTCAAGCCCACCGAGTGGGCGACCCAGACACTCGTTTGAATGGAGATTTTTTCCCACATCCCGCTCTGGTGCCGGAGACCAAAGGCGCCGAAGAGTTTAGAACCTGGTGGTATCACGAAGGCCGTGATCTAAAAGGACCAGATGGACATCGGGAAGTCTTGGCCAGATTAAGCGAAGAACGCAGGCGCATTTTTTCCTTAATAGAAAATTCAAAAAGGAGCGCTGTAGACGCACGAACGCTCACCGGTCTACATTCTGGTAGAGAGACTGACCCCTCAGAAGCGTTTGTAAGCCCCTATATGGCAGAATTACAGCTCAGTAGAGGAGATCGTTTGGTGGCTGGAACCGACGGTTTGGAAAATGTGCGTCTCGAAGACTGGTACGCAAGCAAGCTACCCCGTGCCTCCACACCACAGAAATTTTTGACGGATCTTTGGAGTGAGTTGAAGAGATCGAGTGAGCTGAAGGAATGGACCGGCGAAAATGCCTCCGGCGTCGCTTTCTTTTGCGACAAATAAACTTTAAGATGCGTTCATGAGCAGCCAAAACCTTTTCCTCATGGCCGGTGAAGACAGTTTTTCCCTTCTCCAAGAAGTAAAGCGCTGGAAAGCCGCTTTTGTGGATAAACACGGCGACAGTGATTTAGAAGAACTCGACGGCGAAACCGCCTCACTTGAACAAATTATTAGCTCAATTTCTACGCTGCCGTTTTTGTCCGACATGCGCCTGGTGATTTTACGGAATTTTCTCAGCGGAAAAAAGGCGGACGAAGCCAATGAACTCCTTCCCGCCCTGGAAAAACTGCCCGACTCCACCATCCTCGTTATGGCCGAGCTCAAAGAACCCGACAAACGCACCAGCATCTTTAAAAAACTGAGCACCCTGGCCACCAACCGCCTTTTCCTCAAACCCAAGGGAGTGCAGTTGACCACCTGGATTCAACGCCGCGCCGAACAAAACCAAGGCAAACTTCAGTCTGAACCGGCCACTTATCTAGCCAGCGTAATCGGCGATGACCTCTTTGCCCTCGACCAAGAAGTTCAAAAACTCTGCCTCTACGCACGCGGCCAAATCATAACGCGGGAAATGATTGATGAACTCGTGACCGGCAACGTTCAAAAATCCATCTTCACCCTCACGGACCAGCTTGCACAAAAAAATTACCCAGGAGCGCTCTCAACGCTGGAGCAGCTGCAGGAACAAGGCGAAGACCCTGCTTTTATTTTTTCCATGATCGTGCGCCAATTTCGCCTCATTTTGGAGATGAAAGCCCTCAGCGAACAAAACCTGCCACCCGCCATGATGGCCCGCAAAATGGGCGTGCATCCTTTTGTGATAAGCAGCAGCGTCCGCTTCACCAAAAACTTCACTTACGACACCCTGCGCCGCACCCTAGCCGGCTTCCTCGAACTCGACACTCGACTAAAAACTGGCCTCATTCCCCTGAAACCAAGGGAAGAAGACCAGTATTTATTGGCGATTGAAAGAATTTTATTGCGAAACTAGCAACCCAGATATCGATCGGTCTCCCACTTAGAAACGCTGGTGCGGAATGATTCCCATTCGCTGAGTTTGGCGTCGTAGAACTTTTGGAAAGTCGCTTCACCGAGCGCGCCTCGGATCACTTCATCTTTTTCGAGTTCATCGATGGCTTCTTTCAGATTTCCGGCCACCGTGCGGATTCCCATTTTCTTCATCTGTTTGGGGCTAAGTTCCCAAATGTTTTCTTCCACAGGGGCAGGCGCTACCAGGCCTTTCTTAATTCCGTCCAAACCGGCCGCCATCATCACGGCAAAGGCCAAGTAAGGATTGGCAGAAGGATCTGGGCAGCGGAGTTCAATGCGCGCCCCCTTGGCGGCCACCGCAGGACTGATGCGAGGAATGCGGATCAAAGCGCTTCGGTTTCGTTGTCCCCACGCGGCGTTCACCGGCGCTTCGTAACCCACCACGAGTCGCTTGTAAGAGTTCACCGTTGGGTTCATCACAGCGTTCATGGCACGTATGTGCATGAGTTGTCCCGCGATATAGCTCTGTGCCAAAGTAGAAAGTCCATAAGTTCCTTTTTGATCATAAAATTGGTTCACACCATCTGTTGTGGAAGACAGCGATTGGTGCACGTGCATTCCGCTTCCATTGATTCCGAATACGGGTTTTGGCATAAAAGTAGCGTGGAGTCCGTGCTTCTTCGCCACGGCCTTGAGGGCAAGTTTGTAAGAAATCGCATTGTCAGCCGTGTGAAGCGCGTCGGTGTATTTAAAATTGATTTCGCTTTGCCCCGCAGCTACCTCGTGGTGCATGCGTTCGATTTCAATTCCCATCATGTCGAGCGCAAACGCCATATCGCGGCGGAGCCCGAGTGCTTCATCGGTGTATTGATCAAAGTACCCGGCTCCGTCGTGTGGCTCCGTGGTGGGTTGCCCGTTCGCATCCAACTTGAATAGAAAGAATTCGAGTTCAGGTCCCATAAACGCCTCGAGTCCCAGCTTCTTCGCCTCCGCCATTTGTTTGCGCAAAATGTATCGTGGGTCACCTTCAAATGGAGTTCCATCCGGGTTGAGCACATCGCAAATCAAGCGCGCGGTAACGTCTTCGCTGCCCATGGTCCAAGGCAAAACCACAAAAGTATCGAGGTCGGGTTTCAAAATCATGTCCGATTCCGTGATCGTGGTGAATCCAGCAATGGAAGATCCGTCGAACCACACATTGTTGTCGATTCCATCTTCGAGTTTGTGCACGGGCAAAGTCACGGCCTTCAAAATCCCATCCATATCCGTGAATTGCATATCCACAAATTGAACGCCATGTTCTTCTGCCATTTTCATGACCATTTCTTTGGTCACATTGCTGCGAGGATACTTGGCGTACATGTGTTCACGGCGAACTCCACGCAGGAGTTCCTCTGCAGAAACTGTTTGAAGAGAAGCTACGGGCGTCATGGGGCAAGGGGTTAAGGGTCATTCCCTTTTTAACGCGCAGCGCGACGTCCCGCAAGTGTGACTTACAAGCGCTTTTTTGACTGTTGGTGAAGCTTAACAATCCACGTTGACCTAGAAAAAGTCCGGGGCTATGCTGAAGCATTCAGCGGGCTGTCGAAAATTCCTACACACTAAAAAGAATTTACAATGAGCCTACAAAATGTTCTAACCAACATCGGCTTCACGCCTAAAGAATCTAAAGTCTATTTGGCTGCGCTCGAGCTCGGCCCTTCCCCCGCCTCCGACATCGCCCTGCGCTCCAAGCTCAACCGCGTAACCACTTATGATGTTTTGGAAAAACTCATGGAACGCAAATACATGAGCAGCGTGACGAAAGATCGCGTGACCTATTTCACCGCAACCGAACCTGACCTGATCCGCCAAGACATCCGCCAAAAATACCTCGACTTCAAAGAAGTGCTCCCCGACCTCCGCCGCCTCCACGGCAGCACCTACATCCCACGCATCCGTTACTACGAAGGCATCACCGGCGTGAAAAAAATCTACGCCGACACCCTGACCGCCAAAACCGAAATCCTGAATTACGCGGATTCCAAATCCATCCGCGAACACTGGCCAACTTACGATAAGGACTATGTGAACGAGCGCGTGAAGCACCGCATCTACCTCCGCGGAATCGCACCCCTCGATGAACTGGGCAAACGCATCGCCGCCGATAACGAAAAAAAGCACCGCGAAATCCGCCTGGTGAAAGCCGGCCCCTACGCCTTCTCCAACGAAATCAACATCTACGACGACAAGGTTTCCATCGTCTCCTTTGGCAAAAAAGAAATAGTGGGCATGGTTATCGAAAGCCCCGAAATCGCCAACACTCAACGCGCCATCTTCATGATGGCCTGGGAATTTGCACACACCGGACGTGCGGAGGAAGAGGAGAACTAGGCTTTGAGAAGGAGCCTGTCTTCCTGAAGGTCTTCGATTTGTTTAGAAAGTCCATCAAAATGCGTGAGTGTTTGATCTTTAAATTCACCAAATTCCTTTTGAGTTACCAGTTGATCTAACTTCCGACCATTAGAAGTAACCTCAACAATGACTGAAGAAAGTTTGCCATCGAGTGTATTGAGTTTCAAATCCAGGCTAGAGACCTTCTCGTCAAGGCTAGAGACTTTTTCATCCAAACTAGTCACTTTCCCATCAAGCTTGCCTATTTTTCTATCAAGAGTGCCTATCTTCTTATCGATTCGTTTAAAGCCCTTATGGAGCTCATCGAGTATTCGTTCTGTCTTTAAATCAGTAGTCATAAATTGGTGAGTAAAATTAGTATGATCCATTTGCTTCAATAGTTCCATCCAAGAATCCTGAAGTGTAGGCAGATCTTTCTGCAGGAGAAAAATCTTTGAGTTTTTCTTCTCTCTTTCTCTTCATTTCTTTTTTAAAATAATCATCTAGCAGCTTATTAACTTCCTTAAGCTCTTCCTTAGTTTGTTGAATTTTCTGTAAATCAATTTCTTTCTTTTTCATAGCGTGAAAAGTTTAAAGGACTTCCAAATATACTCGCCAAAAACCTCCGGTCAAACATTTACTGTCGTCAGCATTGGATGACAATCACTTACCCAATCACCGGCCTCTTCTCCAATAAGCCACTCGTTTTTTCAAACGCCGCAGCAGCTTGCAAAATCAGTGCTTCACTCCACATGGGGCCAATAATCTGAAGACCAACCGGCAGCCCACCCGCAGTGAATCCACAAGGCAAAGAAATCGCAGGAACGCCCGCAGCAGAAGGAGGAATCGCCAGAGCATCCGCCAAATACATGGCCAAAGGATTGCTAGCTTTTTCGCCTACCTTAAAGGCGGGCGTAGGGGAAACCGGCGCCATCAAAACATCCACCTCCCCAAATGCCGCCTCAAAATCTTTGATAATCAAAGTGCGGGCGCGTTGAGCTTGTTTGTAGTAAGCGTCGGCATAACCGGCGGAGGACACAAAGGTTCCCACCATGATTCGACGTTTGATCTCAGCGCCAAAACCTTCTCCACGACTGGCCTTGTAGTGTTCGGTCAAATTCTCAACCGGCCCGGAGCTGTGACCAAAACGAATCCCGTCGAAACGCGCCAGATTAGTGGAAAGCTCAGTGGGCATGGTCACGTAGTAAACCGCCACTCCGTACTTGGTCATCGGTAGGCTCACTTCCTTCACAATCGCGCCCATTTTTTCGTATTCCTTAATCGCGGCCATAACCACCTGACGAACCTCTTCATCCACCCCTTCTCCAAAATATTCCTTGGGCACTCCAATGCGCAGCCCCTTCACGCCTTTGTTCAAATCAGCGGTGTAATCAGGAACCTCAACATCAGGCGTAGTGGAATCATACGGATCCGCACCCGCAATCACGTTCATAAGAATCGCTGCATCCTCAACGGTTCGAGAAAAAGTTCCCACGGTATCCCAGCTGGACGCCAAGGCGATCACTCCAAAACGGCTCACACGGCCGTAGGTCACCTTGAGCCCCACACATCCGCAGAGCGAAGAAGGCTGACGAATCGAACCTCCGGTATCCGTTCCAAGCGAGAAGAAACTCTGACCAGCCGCCACCGATGACGCGCTGCCCCCGGAGCTGCCCCCCGCCACACAGTCTTTATTCCAAGGATTCAAACTCGTTCCAAAATAAGAGGTTTCCGTAGAAGCCCCACACGCGAATTCGTCCAGATTGGTTTTTCCAAAAAGCACATACCCAGCCTCCTTGAGGCGAGCCGTAGCCGTGGACTCATAAGGCGGTTTGAAGTTCTCGAGCATGTGCGAGGAAGCGGTGGTGCGCATACCCTTGGTACAGAGCAAATCTTTGATACCAGCAGGAATTCCTTCCAAAATGCCAATCTTCTCCCCAAGAGCGATTTTTGCATCCACCGCCTTTGCTTGTGCACGCGCAAACTCCGCATCCACCGTCACAAAATTGTTCAAATATTTCCCTTTTTCAACCTGAGCCAAGCACGCATCGAGCAAGTCCTCTGCAGAAAACTTTTTTTCTTGCAGACCCTTGTGTGCCTCGGCGATAGAAAGCCAATTTAAATCCATTACATGATTCGTTTAATTCTAATTTGATGGTCGGTTTTTTCGAGCGGGCTGCAGTCCAAAAGTTCATCCGAGGTAGCTAAAACCCCGCGCGACTCATCTTTGCGAGTCACATTGGTAAGCCCCGTAACCTGAGAAGTCTCCGGCACGCCCGTGGTATCGAGTTCTTTCAGCACGTCCACATAGTTCAAAATCTCCGTGAGCTGCCCCGCGTAACGTTCCATTTCCTCCTCGGTCAATTGCAGCCTTGCCAGCTGCGCAATTTTCTCAACTTGTTCTTTCGTGAGCTTCATGCGGAAACTTTATACTGCCAGCTCTGGCTCTTCAAGATGAAATAAATTCCGATGCATATCACAAAAAATCCGAAGAGTTGGTAAACTGTAGGGATTTCCTCAAAGAAAAGCACCGCAAATAAAAGTGCCGGCGCCGGGTAAGTCATTATGATGGCCGTTGCTTTTCCCACTTCCATCCGCTGAAGCCCAAGATACCAAAAGATCTTGGCGACGCAGCAAACTCCTATTCCCATAAAGAGCAAAGAGAACCAAATCTCCCTGGGAGGAATTGAAAAAGACTCACCCAAACTCAAACAAAGTGCAATAAGAATCGCTTCACCAATAAGTGCGCGGAATAGCAGAATAGTAGACCAACCCACCCTTTTGAGAGCCTTCTTAGCCAGCACATTTCCCAACGGATAAAAAGCTGGCGCTAAAAACAGGACTAAATCGGCCCGATTGAGCACAAAAGCACCCTGATACAAAACCAGCACCCCTCCAATCAAAATAAATAAAACTCCCAGGAGACGAAATCGGCTGATTCTCTCCCCCAAGAAAGCGCACAAAATGGTGGCATAAATAATCTCGGATTGAGTGAGCAGAGTGGTGTTGATGCCACTGGAATCTTTAGTCGCCCAGAAAATAAGCAAACTGGGCATCACAATCACAAAAAGTGAAACTCCCATCAGTTGCCAAAAAACTTCACGATTGAAGAGCTGCTTGAACTCTCCTCTCCACAGATTAATAGCCAACAAGAAAGGGATCGAAATTCCAATCATATAGGTCAAATAAAGCAGAGGCGAAAAAAGTTTAGCGCCTTCATTCGCAAAAAGCGGAAAAAACGATTGAATAAGTAGGCAAACCAGAAGAAAGATTTCTCCACGCTTTTCTTCTTTTTGTTTCATGTGAAAAATATAACACGAAACAAAAACTTTACTCCAACTCACTAATCAGGCTCAAACATCACCAACGAACGAAGACGGGCACTAGCAAGCTGAGCACTTGCATTGCGCCCACACAACTCCACCCTCTCCTCAAGCTGAAACCAAGAGGAGCCAGCAACCAGGCCCTCATGGACAGGTTCTCCCAAAAGAGACCACGTTCTTTCAGCTTGCGGCAAAGATTCATTCCACAAGTCATCAATAGGCTGACCAGCTTGTTTTGCCTGCGCAGACAATAAGGCTGCAGTTTTAAGGCTGGGTCGAATGACTCCTTTTGCACCATAAATTTCATTGTGCCAGACCATTCTCTGCTCAAGTGAAGTTTCCAAATCTTCGCCCGGAAGCACGTTAGGAGCTCTAGCAGCTTCTACAATCCCCACTCTCCATCCAAGGATTTTTCCGGCATTCACACCTGAAACATTATCTCTGGCATCGGCCCTTTGAAGAGCGGAGCGAGACCAATCATTAACAAAAAGCGTCGTAGTACCAATTTTAGCTTCTGACAATATTGGATCTGAAGAAACAATGGGTTCCATCACAAATTGAGTTTTTGAAAAAACCAAAGGACTTTTGAGTTCCTCCATTTGAGACGGAGTGAGTTTTCTCAGAATGAGCGCCAAGGCTTCTGCTTGAGTGGGCACAGGGACATCTACTTCACGAAGGTTTTCTGGAGCAAAGCCGTTCTTTCCAAGAAAAGTAACCCAAGACTTATAACCTCTTTCTGGATTTTCCAACAGAGACTCGATGCTCCTTCGGTCAGCTTCAGGGAGTCCTTCCTCTTCAATTTGATTAAACAGTCGACGTATGGCCAAGCGCATAGAGTCTCCTTCGCGAAAACAAGCTGTCTCCAAATCTTCAGGTTCATCGCCTCGAAAACGACTTAAAGCGCGTGCCACTTGTTTTCCTGATGACAATCGACTTCTAGGGTCTATCCGTCTTTCTGGCCCTTCGTACCCCATATGAAAAGATTAAATGAGCGAGAATATTGACAGTTTTTTGAAAAATGTCAATTTTGACTCAGTTTATAGCTCAACCAGATAGAGCGAAGTCGGGTCTTCCATTACATCGTTGAATTCCAGTAAAAGCCACTCTTGGCCCGGAGAAAACACCGCATTTTGGAGCATGAACCACTGTCCGCTTGGATTGCTGAAAATAAGTTCATCGCCGTAGTAGAGCTCTTTACAGTCGGTTTCACCGCCCAAGATTGGCGGCTCGGCGATACCTTCGTGACTCTCCGCAGCCAAGTCACTGAGCACGCAGGTCAAATCTTCATGCAAAATGGAGTTGCTTGGGGGGTAAACTTCCGTTGGATCCGAACTCAATTTCTTCACAGAGAACTCATCCAAAGAACTGACCTTCACCTCATAGTCGGCAATATTTTGAATGTGAACAAAGAAACCGTCGCCACGATAGGAAATAGAGTAATCAATGATCGGACCATCGTCTCGTCTGAATTTTTGTGACCAAAGATAGAACGGCCCCGTCTGTTCTTTTTCAAAAGTCTGCACCAGTTCTACATGAGGCTTATTCCATTCGAGTTCTTCGACAACCGCTAATCCAGAGGTCGGGATAAAAAGAGCATAAATAGAACTCATCAAAATGAGAACCTTCACCAGAGGAAACGCCGCCTTGCGAGCTTTGCCCCACCTAAGAAGAGAGACCAAACTGAAAATCCCCAAGGCCAAAACAGCAAGCCCGGAGGACCAAATGGCCCATATCACATTAGCGTTGAAACCATAAAAAATGATCACCCAAATGACCTTCATGAAGTAGGCGATCACCTCTCCCACCTCAGTGAAGATCAAAAGAGCGAACAAAAGTAGCGTTAACAAGTAGTTGGTTTTTTCGTTGCTGACGGACCATGGCTTTTTAAAAGTATAAACATAGGACTTCCAAGCTGCAGTAAGCCCAATCACCAAGTAAGCAAGTATCACAAATGGGAAGTAGTGATCTTGGTAGTCGGTGAAGTAAAAATTAAAAGTTAAGGCAAGTGCACCCAGGTAGGCGGGAGCCATGCATGCTATAAAAGAGGCGAGTTTTCCCCTAGGGCTCAAGAGCTCATTGAGCGGTTTGAGTTTTGAAAAAATGAAGTGATAGAAAACATAAAACAGAGCCCATAAGCCGGAAGCACTCAAGAAAAAGGCGAGCACCTTAAGGAAAAGTACTTCCGTGCTTTCGGTAACTGAATTGGCGACGAAAAGGGACAGATAGAACGGGGTGGAAAGCACTCCAAAAAATAGAGCTTCCAAGTATGTATAAACGGATGAATGTTTGCTCATAAGTTTTTTGTAATAGAATAAAGTTTGATCAGGGTCACCAAGCCTCTCCAAGGCTCGTTCCTCTGCAGCATTTTCCTTAAAGGTCTCAGCGTACAAAGCATCTTCAAAATGCTCTTCCAATTCCTCCAAAAATCGAGTCCGATATTTATCTTTAGGAAGCTTCTGCTTAAGGAAATCAAAATACACTTTCTTATTCATGGCCAAGGTTTAAAAGCTTGTTCATCCCGAGTACAAACTGACCAATTTCAAAACGTTTCTCGGAAAGTACTTTCGTGCCCTTAGCGGTCAAGGAATAGTAACGTCTTTCTTTGCCACTGGGAGCCTTTTGACGATGGCTTTTTAAAAAACTTTTTTCCTCAAGACGATAGAGTAAGGGATAGAGAGTGCTTTCTTGAAATTCAAAAGTGCCTCCGCTCATTTCTTGAATGGCGGTGACAAGTTGATATCCATAAGCCTCACCCAGTTCATGAAGGGCTTGAAGTACGATGACTTCAATGCTCCCTTTCAAAATTTCTTTGGAAAATTGCATGGTTTTAGATAAAAGTGGACTTACTATATAGTGAATAGTATTCGGAGGCAAGGGCGAAAATATTCCGTCGAGTTTTTTACCGTCAGAAGCTGTTAATTTCAGTTGGTGACGTTTTGTCTCCAACTCACTAAGGTCTTGATTGAGGTGTACGACTTTTTCGTACACTCCCCTTCCAGATTGAACTTTCCCAATCGCCTAGCTATACTCAATTCATGCAAAAAACCTTGCAAAACCTAGCTCACGTTTCTTTGTTCTTTTTTGTGGTTTTGGGAGGTTTGCACATCAGTGCATCGCTACTGCTCGCCAATGGAGTGGTGGACCGCGTGGACTCACTGCTCTTCAACGCCCTAGACCTCCCCTTTTTGTTTGCGGCGCTCGTGTATGGATGCGCTCGCTTTTCGCTCGCGCTGGAAATCGTAACCGGCAACCTAAAAGTGCCCGTCATGGTTTGCAGCAGTTTTTCTTTTCTGGTATTTCTAGGCGCCCTTTATTTTAATTTTGGACTCTCCGATGCAAAGCTCTTCTAATAGCGACAAGCCGAAAATCATTATGGCCTTTGGGACCTTTGATTTTTTTCATGCCGGACACGACAATTACCTGGAGCAGGCGCGCGCACTGGGCGACCAACTGATTGTGGTGATTGCCCGTGATGAAACGGTAAAAAAAGTAAAAGGGGCCGCGCCCATGTACAACGAACGCAAACGCCTCCGTGACGTGCAGAACTGCAAACACGTGGACCGCGCCGTACTCGGCTTCACGGACGACAAGTACCGCGTCATCAAAAAATACGCGCCCGCCGTGCTCGCCCTGGGCTACGACCAGTATGTGTTCACCTACGGCCTCGAAAATTATTTCATCAAAGAAAAACTGAACGTTGAAATGGTGCGGCTCGCCCCTTTTCAACCTGAAACCTTCAAAAGTTCACTTATTAAGGGCGCGCTCGCCCAATCACCCGCCGCAACGCCATGCGACCCCGACTTGCTTACAATATAAACCGCCTCAGCCGCATTTCCCTGCAAAACGTGGGGCGAAACATGCTGCTCAGCACCGCCACCACCGTGATGATGGGCCTGATTTTGTTCATCTTCAACGTGATCATGGTGCTAAACACCCTGACCCAATCCACCCTCAATGACCTGGCGGAAAAAATCGATCTGATCATTTACGTGAACGACGCCAGCTCCCTCTACGAAGTGAACAATTTAGTGAAAGAAGTTGAAGCACTGAGCGTGGTGAAGGAAGTCGAGTACACCAGCAGCGACCAGGCACTCGAAGAATTCATAAGCCTCTACCCCGATAAATCGGATCCATTCACCGTCTACGGAATCGAAAATCCTCTCCCCGCCAACCTCCGCATCGTAACGAATTCACCGGACGAGCATGAGGTGGTGCTAACGCATTTGGAAGAATCGCCCTACGCCGACCTGCTGCTGGACGTGGAAAGCTCCGGCGAAAACCAAGTCATCGCGGCGCGTTTGCTCAGCGTGACCGACTTCACCCAAAAGCTCATCGTGGGCGTGGTGGTGACCTTCATTCTCGGCTCACTGCTCATGATCATGAACGCCATTCACCTCAGCATTTTCACCCGCAAAACCGAAATCCAAATCATGCAATTGGTGGGCGCCCGCTACAGCATGATCCAACTGCCCTTTCTGTTTGAAGGCGCTTTTTACAGCTTCATCGCCGTGTTCTTCAGCTTCTTTTTGCTCATGTTCTTTTTGGAAGGTACTTCCCTTTCCAACTACCTCAGCTTTCAATTTTACTGGAGTCCGCTCTGGCTTTTCCTCGGCGAAATGGCGGTGAGCGTGGGAGTCGGCGTACTCTCCAGTTATGTCGCCACGCACTTTTATTTAAAACGCACGCTCGTGCTTGAATAAATGATTCAGAACCTGACCGGAATCCTTTTACGCAAACGTGAATATGGGGAGAAAGACCTCATGCTCACGGTGCTTTCGTGCACCGGCGAACGTCTGGACCTCGTAATAAAAGGCGCCAACATTCCCAATTCCCGCCGCCGCGCCCACCTCGAATTGATGAATTTGATTGAAGGCACCACCTACCAAAGCACGCACCACCTCTACCTCCAAAATGTGCAGGTCAAAAACAGCTTCACCCATTTGAAAGAAAACGTAAGCCTGGTTTTCCGCCTCGCCATTTTTTTGGAAATTTTGGAGCACGCCCTACAATCCAAAGACCCTCAGCCCGAAATCTACGCGCTGCTCCTGGAAACGCTGCAAAATCTCAACGCCAACCCCAATCCTTTTTTGCCCGAAGCCGCGCTCATCAAACTCGCCCACCTACTGGGATTTTTGCCCAGCTTCAAACAGTGCAATCTCTGCCACGAAGCGCTGGAAGACATCGCCCACTGGGACCAAGAAGCCGGCACGCTTTCTTGCACCGGCTGCCGCAAGACACACCACCGACCCCTGGAACTCAAGTACCGCAAAGCCTTCGAATTTTTCCGCCATGCCAGCGCCGAACAGTGCAGCAAGGTCCAACTCCAAGCCCACGAAGCCGAAACTCTGCGCGAATGGATCCCGAGTTTCTTTAGCTTGCACCTCGACCGCCCGTTGAAAACTTTACAGGTTCAGGTCTCCTCCATATACTAAACCCATCCTAACCCACGCCCATGAAAAAAATTTCTAAGTATCTCGCCGAGTTCGTCGGCACATTCTTTTTAGTACTGGTGGTTTCTCTCTCCATTTCAGGAAACAGCACTGTACCAACCTTGCTATTGGCAGTGAGCACTGTGGGTATTTTTGTATACACCGTTGGACACCTCTCCGGAGCACATTTCAACCCAGCCATCACCCTAGGCGCTCTCTCCATCCGTAAAATTTCCGTGAAAGACGCGGTGATTTATTGGGTGGCACAATTTTTAGCAGCGGGAGCCGCTTGTTTAGTAGCCACTCAGCTCGTCGACTTCAACTTGAATACACCTTTGGACAATAACCCAATGACCTACATAGGCGAAGCCATTGGAGCTTTCCTTTTTGCCTTTGGAGTAGCCGCAGTGATTTATGGACGCGTACCCAAAGATGTGAGCGGAGTGGCAGTAGCAGTTTCTTTGATGCTGGGAATTTCCGTTGCCTCCCACTTTGGAAACGGAATTTTAAATCCAGCCGTGGCTTTTGGAATAAATTCCTTCTCACCTGCTTACCTCGTAGGACCTCTAGTGGGCGCCGTACTTGGAATGTGGGCTTACAAACTAGTTAGCGAGAAGCGTTAACGCTTCGTTTTCCAATGTGAATCCATCAATCGTGCCTCCTCCAAACCATGGAGTTCTCGGCACGATTTTTTGTGGATGCGGATGTGCTGACCTCGCGTCACGTACCCAACAATGGCGTGCGGCGGTCGAGGTTTGCAGCACGCGCTGAGCACCACCGGTAAATCGGCTTCACCGGTAACCAGCACTTCTTCCGTGTATTCGGCTGGAATAATGATTTCGCCTTTTTTCTTTTCCTGCGCCGTTTCGTCCGGGAACAAAATTTTCACCAAGTGAAAAGGAGTCACGTTCCCCAGACCCACATTTTCCAAAAGTTGCTCGCGTTCAGGCATGCTGCGCGTCTTCCCCGCATAGTCCTTTAAAAGAATGAACTTGTCGTCGAGTAAGGCTTTGCCCAAAGCATGCAGTTCCTTATTCACCATTTCACGACCCGCGGCCACGTTGCCGTCTTTATCCTGTTTATTGAACCAGTTTTTAATCTTGCTGCGCGCCGAAGAGGTCTTAGCAATGGAGAGCCAGTACCGATTGGGCTTGGCGTTGCTGCGGGTCACAATGTCCACCACTTCCCCATTTTGCAGTTCATAATCAAAGGGCACAATTTTTCCATTCACCTTGGCGTTCACCATTTTATTACCCACCTCGGTGTGCACGGCAAAGGCAAAATCAATGGGATTCGCACCCATGGGCAGCTCGATCACTTTCTCCTTCGGCGTAAGAACAAAAATTTTGTCCGGATACAGGTTGATTTCAGATTTGGAACTTGGATTCGCCAAGCCACGCAGCCACGCCAACTGTTCATCAATGTTTGGCTGCAAAGAAAGCGACTGCAAACTTCGCCCCTGGCGAATAGCATCCAAATACTTTTTCTCAATTCCATTTTCCAAAAGTAAAGCTTCCACTCGCTTCCGTTCTGGCACATCCATAAACTGAAACTGCTCCAACCATTTTTTAAGATCCGCCTCCAGCTCAGGCATTTTTTCCAAAAGCTCATGTATTTTTTGCAGCGCCTCCTTTAAAGCTTTTTGGACCTTGGCATTGCCCGGCTTCTTGGCCTGCTTAGCCTGTTTGTAAGTCCAGTGCGACGCGATACCAATCTCCGCCTCGCGGTGCATACCAAGTGTGCGGATCTGCACTTCCGTCGGTTCGTCATACAATTCGCCCCCCAGCCCCAGCACCGTGGTGTGCAAGCTGCGGTAACCGTTGGGCTTGGGCACGGCCACATAATCCTTAAAGCGTTCCTGCATCGGCAAATACTCCCCATGCAAAAGTCCCAGCACCGAATAGAGCTGCGAAAAATCCTCCTTTTCCCCATTAAACGCATCCGGCAAAATCACCCGCACCGCGAACAAATCATAAATTTCATCCAGGTTACGTACGTCCTTTTTTTGGAGTTTTTGATAAATGCTCCACAGATGCTTCATGCGGCCCTGCACTTCCACCACTTTCACGCCCTCACGCACCAAAAGCTGCTCCACCTGCGAGGTCGCAAACTCCATATAATCTTGACTGCGCTCGCGGTACGAGGCGAGCATGTCGGAAAATTCCTTGTAGTCCTCGGGGTACAAATACTGAAAACACAAATCCTCCAAGTCGCTCTTGATTTGGTAGATACCCAGCCGCGACGCAATAGCCGCGTGCACCCCCAGCGTCTCCCGCGCAATCCGAATGCGCTTGTGCTCCGGCACATGATAAAGCGTGCGCATGTTGTGCAGCCGATCCGACAATTTTATAAACACAATCCGCACATCTTTGGCCATGGCCAAAAACATTTTCTTCCACTTTTCCTCCTGAGGATCATCCGTTCGCATCTTCACCACCGCCAGCTTTTCCATGCCCTCCACCAAACTCGCCACCTCCGCACCAAACCTCGCCTCGATTTCAGAAAGCGGCACAGGCGTGTCCTCCGTTACGTCGTGTAAAAGCGCCGCCTGCATGGCCGCCATATCCGGGTTGAGCGTCAGCAAAATCCGCGCAACTTCAACCGGATGTACAATATAAGGCTCGCCGGAATACCGCGTCTGACCTTCGTGAGCTTTCTCGGCGAACTGAAAGGTTTCGTCGAGGAGCTGGATGTCGAGATCGGGCCGGAGCTTTAAAACTTCGTTTCTTAAAACGGTATAAACCATACCGATCACTCTACAGGTCTTCTCCTTGAATGATAAGATCAAGTGTTGATCCTTCCAAATCCACCACGCGCACGCCTTTCACCAAGGCCTCTTCATTGAAGCCAATATCGGCGATGCGGAGTTCCAAAGCCACCACGGCTTGTTCATAGTAACTGATGAGCTTTTGGCGAGCATTGAATTCAGCCCGCAGCCGAACGATGTCCTGCCCCGCTTCCACAAAAGCATTCAGTGCCCCATTCACAGCGGGCGCATCCAAATCCTGAAGTCTCTCGAAAAAGTTGAGTTCCAAACGCTCTTTATCTTCCTCCACGGCGGCAAATTTTTCCGCCAAACCATTGCTTTCCGCCTGCAAGGTTTCCAGATTCTGGACGGCTAGGAACAAATGATAATTCAATTCGCCTTCATAGTCCCGCAGCGTGCTCAAACGATTGTTGCTCTGGTTGAGGAGTTCATTCACATCCACCTGAAGGCTTTCAAAAATCTTAGCAAAGTCATTGATCTGATCACTGAAACTGTCTCCGCTGTCGCTGTTGTCTCCCAAATCCTCTCCAACACCCGTAGCGGGATCTTCCTCACCAGAGTCCTCACCCACTAAAATGCCTCCCAAAACTGAAGGATCCAAGAAGGAATAGTCGTCGTCGGCTGGAGTTTCCACCGGTTCATCGGGTTCTTCCACCGGCGTTTCTTCGTCAGGACGTTCTTGCCACCAATTGAGAGCAGCCTTTCCTCCAAAAACGAATCCCACCAAAAGCAAAACCACTAAAATTCCACTGCAACAGAATTTGAGATGCCGAGGCGACAGATTAGCTTCACGTAAAAGGTCCATAAGCCCGGATTCCTCCTCGTCAAAAACATCCTCATCACTGCTAGGCATTTCCCCACCTATATTAGAAAGTTCCTGAAGGCGGTTTTTAACCTTACGGCGACGCTCCTGGAGTTCATTGCTCTCGGGCATGTCCTCCACTTCCAAACTACCGGGTTGCTCAATTTCCTCCAGCACCGTTCGAGAATCGGAGTCGGTTTCCAAACTCTCCTCAAAACCAGTATCCACCTGTTTTACAGGTTCTTCGGGCATTCCTGGCGTATTGGGATTTTTGCCGTCTTCAGCCATAATTAAAAGAATTCCTCTTATTATAACACAAATTCAGCCTGCTGAACAGGTTAGGATCATATTGGCATTAGCAGGACAATGCTCCCAACCATCAAGATTTCGATCAAAATCAATAAAACTATAGGGCCGGCCTCCAGTTTTCCCAATTTATGAAGTACCGTGCACATAATCACCAGTTCCCAAATCAAAGAAACAGGGGTCAAGACTAGTAGAATACTCAAAACATATACCAAGGTGCCGTGCCCCATTACACGCACATAACCATTCATATCAAGTTTTGAATGGAATCCCTGCTCAGCAACATAACCTATCATATAGAGACTTCCAATTCCCAGAACAATAGAGAGAACTACTTCCACCACCACATCGCTAAAATCAGATCGATAAATCACCAAGCCCATAACAGATGGGAAGAACATGCCACCCAAAGCGGCACAGATGCTCGCCAAACCCAAAATAAGCAACGCAGGGCTCAAAGCCTCAGGATCTTTCGCCACGCTGTGCATGGCTGGCTCCTTAAGAAGCAAAATGTCCCAAGCTTGTTTGAGCGATTTCTGGAAATCCATAGGTGTAAATTAGATTGGACTTACTATATCAAGACTGTGTAAAATTCCGCCAGTCATTCTTAACCTATCTTTCTTATGAGTATCCCCATACTCGCGATCCTGGCCAGCGTACTCGCCTTGGGTTGGGCCATTGGCCTCATTATTAGCGTTCTATCCAAAAACGATGGAAACGTAAAAATGCAGCAAATCGCCGAATCTATTCGAGAAGGCGCCATGGCTTACCTCAACCGCCAGTACAAAACCTTGGCGGTTTTTACGATCTTGATCTTTTTGGCCATGGGCTTCGGGCTTCCTGAAAACGGATTCCTGGTAGCTATGGGCTTCTTGGTTGGAGCGGTTTTCTCCGCTTTGGCCGGATACATCGGAATGGGAGTTTCGGTTCGTGCCAACGTGCGCACCGCTGCTGCCGCTAAAGAAGGTCTCGCACCTGCATTCTTGGTAGCGTTCCGTGGAGGCGCCGTGACCGGACTTTCTGTAGTGAGCCTCGCGCTGCTCGGAGTGGCCGGATTCTACTGGCTCTTCACCACTTACTTTGGAATGGGCGTGGACGAAGCACCGGGACTTTTGATTGGATTTGGATTTGGAGCCTCTTTGATTTCTCTCTTCGCCCGTGTGGGTGGAGGAATTTTCACCAAGGCTGCCGACGTGGGAGCCGACCTCGTAGGAAAAATTGAAAAAGGAATTCCAGAAGACGATCCACGTAACCCTGCAACCATTGCCGACAACGTGGGAGACAACGTAGGAGACTGCGCCGGAATGGGAGCCGATTTATTTGAAACTTATGCCGTAACCTTGATCGCCGCTATGATTTTGGCTTCTTCTACCCTCACCACTAAGATTGGTGCAGTTGGTGTGGAATATCCGCTTGCACTTGGAGCCGTGGCCGTACTCGCAACCATTATTGGAATTTACTTCGTTCGTTTGGGCGAAGACAAAAAGAACATCATGGGCGCGCTCTACCGTGGAACTTTTGTAACTGGGATCATCGCAGCCGTTGGGTTCTACTTCATTACGGACCACATGCTCAACGACATCAACTTCTTCTTTGCAGGAATCGTTGGTCTCGTACTCACACTTCTCATTAACATCGCAACCGAGTACTACACTTCTAAGGACTACGCTCCTGTGAAGATGATCGCTAAGGCAGCTGAGACCGGAGCCGGAACCAACCTCATTGCAGGTTTGGCTCAAGGTATGTTCTCCACCTTCCCTATGACCATCCTCATTGTGGTGGCTATGTTCACCGCTTACTGGCTCGGAGACACTTCTACCCTCGATAGTGGTATCTACGGAATCGCAATCGCAGCCGTGGCTATGCTTTCAACTACAGGTATGGTTATTGCCATGGACTCCTATGGACCTATCACCGACAACGCCGGAGGAATTGCTGAAATGGCTGAGCTTCCAAAAGAAGTTCGTGTTCACACCGATGCACTCGATGCAGTAGGAAACACAACCAAGGCCGTGACCAAGGGTTACGCCATCGCTTCTGCCGCACTCGCTGCGCTCGTGCTCTTCCAGGCCTACGGAGAAGAACTCTTCAAAAACAGCGGAACTGAATTCATCTTCGACCTCACCGATTACCGTGTAATGATCGGACTCTTCATCGGAGGAGCTCTGCCATTCTTGTTCTCTGCCTTCCTCATGCAAGCCGTTGGAAAAGCGGCCTTCAGCGTGGTGGAAGAAGTTCGCCGTCAATTCCGTGAAATCAAAGGAATCATGGAAGGAAAAGCTCGTCCTGAATACAACACTTGTGTGGACATCGTAACCAAGGCCGCCCTCAAGGAAATGATTTTCCCAGGTATCTTGGCAATCTCCGCTCCCGTGCTCGTTGGGTTCATCCTAGGCCCTCTGGCTCTCGGAGGACTTTTGGCTGGAGTGATTGTGACCGGACTTCTCATGGCTATTAACATGAGCAACGCCGGAGGCGCTTGGGACAACGCTAAAAAATACGTAGAAGACGGAAACAGCGGAGGAAAAGGTTCCGATGCTCATAAGGCTGCCGTGGTGGGAGACACCGTGGGCGATCCTTACAAAGACACCGCCGGACCTGCTCTCAATGCCCTGATCAAAGTGATCAACACCATTGCGCTCATCATTGCGCCAGTGATTGCTGTGAATTCACTTTTGTAATTCTTTCGCTACTTAGTTCAAAGGTGTCAACGCGAACTCCGCCGTTGGCACCTTTTTGTATGCACATTGCACGCGCGTTTTGCTAGACTGAGTCCTTCGCCATTTACTACGCCGCCCGCATGCTTTGGAATCCTTTTCAACATCAATTCACCGCCACCTACCTTTTCGATGAAGGGGAGCTGGCCGTGCTTGAAATCCGCAAAGGCGCCGCACTGGAACAAGTCCGTTTTCCAAAAATTCTCCTACCACCCGCACTCGCCATCGGCAGCAGCTTCAACTTAAAACTGGAAGATTCTGAAACCGCCCGCACCGGGGAAATTCAAACCATGCAGCGACTGCTCAGCGACCTTTTACAGTAGCTCTTCCCATTGGCTTTCCTCTATTTCTGCGGGTATGGAGCAATTTTTTCTCAAGCCCTTTTTTACCAGCATCCGAATAGCAAACTAGACCTTGAGTCGCTTCCTCAGTAGACCAGTCCATCTCCAGACTCCACGGCTTCACCTGATCCAGCACATGTTCAATAACCCTATCATATATATTCAACATCGTAGCTCTACGTGAATCCAACTTCAGGGTAAAAAGGAGATTGAAAAAATCTTTCAAAACCATCACCTGAGCCGCTGGGCTAGGGCCTACCAGTCCAATAGCTTTTAATATAAGTTCCCTCATTTTATTCCACAGTTCAAGCTCTTCCTCTTTTACTAAACCTGACTCCACCAATCCAGAGCTAGGCGTAGTGAGCACCTCTAAAGTAGCGTCTGCACCCACACTGGAAGGAACCCAAACAGTAGAAGCATTTCGTCCTCGTGGAGTAGCGTTTTGCCAAAAAACCTGCACTCCATCGGACCAGTACTCTGGGAAAAAAGCTGTTGAATACAAATATTTCTGTTGTTCTTCTGGATCCACTGAACCAACAAGATCAACGTGCAAGGGCAAAGAGCGTCTAGTTTTAGTCTTCAAAGGCACACCTTTCAGAGCCTCTCTCATATTAAAATCACCTGAAGCGGCAGTAATCTTAAGCACCCCCACTTCTTCTGTTAGTTGACTCAGTAGACTTTTGTAACGCCTAATCAACTTACGGATATCAGCGCCAGATTCAAGTTCTAGATGAAGTCCATATCCTTCAGGATATTCTTGGGTAGGAGTACCAACCAAGAATTCTTTGCTACTTCCTACTGAGAATGGCCCAATATGTGATCTGTCCATAGGAGCTATGGTAACATTTTTTAATATTTTGACAAGCTCACTCGCTGAGTACAAAAAAGAGCCCCAGTTACGAGGCTCTCTTTAAATTTCAAATTAATCTGCCTTCGCCTCACCTTCTTCGCCTTCCTTCTTCTCTCCAGGTACTTCCACAGATGCTACGTCCACCACAGCGGTTTCAGTAGTTGCCACTTCTTCTTCCTGAGGTTGAGTCACGTAAGCAACAGAAGCTTCTGGCTCGTTGGCCACAGTAATACCCTTAGGAATCTTGAGGTCAGCCACCGTGATAGAGCTATTGAAGTCCACCAAAGTTTCTACGTTCACCACAATTTCAGCAACCAGGTCTCGAGGCAAACAAGTCACTTCGATACCATCCAAGTTTTGAATCAAAATTCCACCCAAATCCTTAACGGCAGGAGCGGTACCTTCCAAGCGAACTGGGATGGTGGTGCTCACTTCTTCATCCATACGCACGTTGATAAATTCCACGTGAGTGTAGAGATCGGTAACGGTGTGGGTGTCCACACGGTGAATCAACACGTTTTTAACACCTTTTCCTTCAATTTCAAGATCAATCACGGTGTTTGAACCAGATTTCTTATATAATTTTCGGAAGCTTTGGTAATCCATCTGTAAGCTGATGTTTTCAACTCCATGGCCGTAGTATTCGGCAGGAATCAAATTCATCTTGCGAATAGTCTTCGCTTTAACAGATTTGTCTCGAGCTTGTGCGGTGAAAGATACTTTATCCATAATTTTTAAGATGCGGAGGGATTTTAGCGACCCAAACTGAGGATGGCAAGAGGAAAATAATTATTCCCTGCCCGGATACTTAGAACAGGAAGCCGTCTCCATAACAAGCAGCCCTTGCTTATCCTCGGCTGTAACAGTGAGGTAATCTGAAAAACGCACACCCATAGAGGGCGGCGAAGAGGAAACAGCCGTTCCAATCGCTGTAATCACGGTGTAGTCGCCACTGCTCAAACGATCCTCATTCGGCTTGAATCCTGCTTCCATCAAGCGGGCATGAACTCGATCCACGGCATCTTGACAAAGAATAGTAGGAGTCGCATGAATCTCATCCATGGCAGTATGGACTTCCTTAGTAACTTGTTCGTCTCTGAGAGTCGGCCCGCAAGCAGCTGTTAAAAGAATCGGCAAGGTGAATTCTGGAAGTTTCATACCTGGTTGGTAAATACTAAGACTGAAGCTTAGTGAATTTAACAAATTTTGTAAACTTGTCCATACAATTGGTGAGCGTACGCTCACCTTTTATGTTAAAATGCTAGCGATTTAACCTTATAGGCATGACTGATTACAAAAAACTTTCCGACAGGGAACTTTATAAACTCTGCAAGGAGTATGGAACGGCGGCTCGCATTTGGCGGCGGCGCTTTGCGGGCCTACTCCCCGAAGTCCTGGAACGGCGACTCTATAAGAAGAAAGGCTACACCAGCCTTTATGAATTTGCCGGAAAACTGGCGGGCATGAGCAAGGAAGCGGTAGATAAGGTGCTATGCATTTCAAAAAAGCTGGAGGACAAACCAATCTTAAAAGAACAACTGCTCAGTGGCTCGCAAGGGTGGACGAAGCTGGAACGCGTGGCCTATATCGCTACTCCTGAAACCGATGGGTTCTGGGCAGAGCGAGTAGAGAAGATGACCTCTTTGGCCCTCGATGCATTTGTTCATGAAATCAGAATCGGACAAAATAACAGATTGAACGTCACCGCTGGCGGTGAAACTCAACCTGCAAAAACATCCACCCTCACCTTCCACCTCAAACCGGATCTCGAAAAGAAATTCAGAATGGTCAAGTACCAACTTGAGCGAGAAAAACGGGAGCCACTGACGTTTGAAGACGTACTGGAAGCACTGCTCGAGCCACACTGGGAAGCCTACCTGAGAAAAATTCCCGTACTTGCATGACTTGGAAGTCACGCCGAGCTACGCTATACTCGCTTCGCTTAATCTTAAATATTTTTCACATGGGACTCTTTGGACAAGCAAAAGATCTGTACAAGCTACAAAAGAAAGCGAAACAGATTAAAGAAGAACTTAAAAACCTGCACATCGAAGCGGAAGTGAATGGAATCGCCGTGGTGATCAACGGTGAACAGGAAGTGGTGGAAGTTCGTATCCCACCCGAGATGCTCACGCCAGAAAACGTCACCAAACTTCAAGAAACGCTGCTCACGGTTTTCAATAAAGCCATCAAGAAATCCCAGGAAGTCGCGGCAGAAAAAATGCGCGGCATGATGGGTGACTTGGGCATGGACATGCCTGGAATGCCTGGCCTACCCGATGGTGACGCTCCTCAACAATAATTCTTCAAAATGGAAAAACGCCTACTCCAACTTCTTTTCTTATGCATCACCGTGGTGGTGGTATGGAACGTGTGGGAACCCTTTTGGCGCCGCGATTTGAACGAAGCCGTGGACAATGGAGCGACTGAAAAAATTGTCTTTGAAGTGGAGAAAGGCTCCAGCGCCAGGATCATCTCAAAAAACCTGGGAAACGAGGGCCTGATCGTGAGTGAAAAAGCCTTTGTGCGTACGGTGGAAGAAGAGGAATTGGACGGCAGCCTGCGCTACGGACGCTTTGTACTGACTCAGGACATGACCCTGCGTGAGGTGATCACGGTGCTGACCACCGAAGGCACCGGCGAACTCGCCTTCACCGCCCCCGAGGGCTGGACCATTGAAGAAATGGACGCCGAACTCGCGGACCTGGGCCTGATTGGCCTCGGCGCCTTTGAAGAATGCAGCAAAACCTGCAGCTTCGACTACGATTTTTTGGATGAAGACGAAAGTCTGGAAGGTTACCTATTCCCCGACACCTACTTTATAGACAGCGCCACCTTCACAAGCGAAAACCTCATCAACATGATGTTGCAAAATTTCGACAATCGCCTCACCGATGAGATGAGCGCCGCCATCGACGCCAGCGGCCGCACCCTAAGCGAGGTGGTGAACGTGGCCGCCATGGTGGAACGCGAAGTGCGCACCGAAGACGATCTGCCCATTGTGGCCGGCATCATTTGGAAACGCTACGACAACGACTGGTTCCTGGGCATCGACGCCACTCTGCTCTACGTGCAGGAGGACAACGAACTCACCGCCTCCGACTTGGCGGACGACACGCCCTACAACACCCGCCTGAACATCGGCTTGCCTCCAACGCCCATCAGCAATCCGGGCCTCGCCAGCTTAATGGCCACCATTTACCCCGAGGAATCCGCGTATTTCTACTACCTCACCGACATCCAAGGCGCGGTGCACTACGCAACGACCAATGCTGAACACGAGGCGAACAAGGCGGAGTATTTAAATTGAAGCAACCACTCGCGCAGGTGCACTGTCTGCCGCGTATTTAGTAGGAAGCGCGGTCACTTCAAACGGCTTAGCTTCCAGAGCATTTAAGCCAGTGAGGTTTTCCAAAATCAAAATTTCCTCCTTAAGAAGAATACGGTGAACGGTGTAGGGCTCACGGTCTGGACTTGGACTATCGAGCCCAATCATTTTCACTTTAAGCTCCACCAGCCGCTCCGCAAGCGCTTCGCTCAAAACAGGGAAGTTTTCAAAATAAGTCGACTGACCGAAGTGATTCTCCCAGTCGGTCCAAAAAAGCACGATGTCGCCGGCCTGAATAGTCGCCGGGAGCAAGTTCGCCTCCAAAAGAGATTTTCCACGAGCATCCACCAGCACGCCCCGTCCAAAAAACCGCTCTACTTCAATATCACAGAGCCGTCGTCCGTCTTTTACCATGTGCATGGGCCCATCCATATGCGTGCCCACATGCATGCTACTTTTGATCTCATAGTTCACACAGCTATCTTTATCAAAATGCACCGTCTGGGTGAGTTCAGGAGCCGTGTCTCCCGGGTAAACGGGCATTCCCGCCATGGTCAAACGGGTGAGATCCACAAAGGTCCTAGAATTCTGCATTGAGTGTGAGGGTAACCGTATTGCTCACCTTACCTTCTGCATCGTAAGCCACAATGGTGTAAGTGTTAGAGCCCAGGGCATAGTTGGCGTAATCCACGTCGGCCACGTAACGGAAGCTGCTGCTGCCCGCCGTGAAACTGGAAAGCGTGTAAGGCACTCCACTTCCAGACCAAGTCACGGTAACGGTGCTCGCCGTGCCGGAAAGGATTTGACCTTCCAAAGCGATGGCATCTTTTTGAATAGTGGCACCGGAAACCGGTGAGCTGATGGCGATTTTTAGACCCGTTTCTACTACCGGTTCTTCAACAACGGGTTCCTCCTCTTCTTCGTCGATCTCTTCTTCCTCAGGTTCTTCCACCGCCATCGGTTCTTCCTCAATCACATTCTCGCCTTTACTCCAGCGCACAAAGGAATCCGTGAACATGTCTTCGCGCACAGGTTCAACCAGAGTCACGTTCTCGCGGGCTTGAAGGGCCGTTTGAGTGGCTTCGTCCAGCAAACTCATCTCGCCGCTGCTCATCACAATGGTTTCAATGGTGCGTTCTTCCCCGCTGCGATCCATGTACTCGGCGGTCACGGGTCCCTCAGAAACGAACAAAGCCTCTTGTTGGCCTTGATGCGCCACCAAGTACTCGCCTTGCACGGATTGGATGTTCATCACGGCGGTATTGATCTGCAAATCCAGCGCTTGATCGGCGCCATCGTGGCTCACCCAAATGCGACCCTCAATCAGCTCCAATAAAACCTGCTCACTTTCCTCCGCCACTTCCACACTGGATAAAACCAGTTTGGTGTTGTCGTCCAAACGCACCCGCGTTCCGTCATAAAATTCCAGAGTCGCCCAGGCATTGTCGAGCGTGCTCACTTGGTCACCCTCCAAAATCAACTGCGCGTCGGAGGCGTCCTTGGCGTCGGTCTGCCCCCATTCCAAAATCTCAGCTTCTCCTTTATAGAGGGTGAACGTGGCCTCGTCTTTTTTTTCTTCGAGCATGGAGCCGGCCACCGAAATGCAGGCGCGAAGCACCAACAGCACAAACACTAAAAAAATCACAAGCCAGAAGAAGGATTTGAAACTTCCATTTTTTCTTTTATGACTGGGTTGGTACCGACGGTAGTATGTGTAGCTCATCAGGCAGAATTTTATAAACCCATCTCCTTCTTAATGGAATTTATGTCGCGAAGCAAGTTTTTGTCTTTCTTCAGCTGCTTCTCGACTTTCACGCAGGCGTGCATCACAGTGGTGTGATTTTTGCCGCCACACTCGCTGCCGATCTGTTCAAAAGCCAGGTTGAGTTCATGGCGAAGCAAATACATAGCCACTTGCCGCGGCACGAGCACCCCGCTCTTACGGGAATCGCCCAAAAGCTCTTCGGCCGGCACGCGGAAGTAACGGCCCACCATATCGATCACATCTTCGGCGTGCAGAGTTCGGCTGTTTTCCACCGCCGCATCCGCTTGAAAATTCGTTTCACGTCCCAATTTCTTAATGATCTTAGCCACGCTGCGCACCGTGGGCGTGGAATGTTCCAGCTCCGCCTGCGCTATTGCCTGAACGAGCACCCCTTCGAGCTCGCGCACACTGTCGTGCACGTTCATGGCAATGAATTCCAAAACCTCAGGGTGAATCAGCACTTCATGGTCACGACACTTCGCGTGCAAAATCGCCAGACGCGTTTCGTAATCCGGGAATTGCACATCCACAATCATGCCCATTTCAAAACGGCTCACCAAACGATCCTGCAAAGAATCGAGTTCCTTGGGCGGACGGTCGGAACTGATGATGATTTGTTTTCCGTTGTCGTAGAGTTCGTTGAAAGTGTGAAAAAATTCTTCCTGCGTACGGTCTTTGTTGGCCAAAAATTGAATATCGTCGATAATCAGACAGTCCACACGGCGATACCGATCTTTGAATTCTTTGGAGTTTCGTTTTCCAATCGCTTCCACAATCTCATTGGTAAACCGTTCGCTGGTCATGTAAACCACCACTTTATCGGGGTCGTTGCGCAGAATTTCGTTTCCGGTCGCTTGGAGCAAATGGGTCTTGCCGAGTCCCACGCCGCCGTACACAAAGAGCGGGTTGTAAATGGACCCGGGGCTCATACCCACCGCGAGCGACGCGGCGTGAGCGAGGCGATTGCTGGGGCCAACAATAAAATGCTGCAAGGTATACTTTGGGTTGAGACACTTACTGGAAATTCCCTCCAAAAGACGCACCTCCTGTTTGCCAGGAAGTTTTCGCATCTTTTTTTCTTTTCCGGCAAATTGCTTATTCACATCCACACCGCGGCTATCGTCCGGCAAACCCAGGTGCGGATCCACTTCAATCATGATCTCGCGCACCTCCGGATTCACACTCTTAATCGCTTCCATCAGCTGTCCGCCGATTTTATTCTCGAGCCAGTCCTTCGCAAAAATATTCGGCACGCCAATCACCAGCAAACCATCGTGAAAAGACAGCAAAGCTGTGTTTTGAAACCAAGTGAGAAAATGCGGACGTTTGATTTCGGCTTCCACCTTTTCTAAGATGCGAAGCCAAAGGTCCTGTCCGGGTAATACAGCGTCCATACGCGTGGGAAATTGAGTGCTCATCTTAGTTGCAATTGTGCAAAACTCGCAAGACCCAATTGTGCAAAACTCTTTGACATAAAAAGCAGCTGACGCGGAAGCCTAGTGGCTCATGGCGCAAGCAACAACAACTGGTAGAATTAAAACAATTTCACCACATCATTGAACGTGATGTAGAGGATGAGACAAATGAGGAAGAAGAAGCCTCCGGCGTGAATGAGGTTCTCGTGTTTGGGATTCATTTTTTTACCAGTGAGGGCGCGAACCACAATGAAGAAAAATTTACCTCCATCCAAGGCGGGAATCGGCAAAATGTTGATGACTCCGAGGCTGAGTGAAAGCAGCGCCACAAAACGCAGCATGGCCGCAAAACCGGCTTGCACCGTCACAAAGGTCATTTGAGCAATACCCACCGGACCCGCAACGCCTTCAGGCACTCCGCCTCCGCTCACAAATTGTTGAAGCACCCCGGCAAACATAACCGCCGTGATTTTGGCGAGACGCCCCATTTCTTTAAGCGCTACCCAAGGCGCGGACCAGCCGTATTGAACGGTTTCAAAACCCATGAGTGTGTGTGGAACGTAGCTTTCGTACAAAGAAAGATTTCCATAGTTCGGCAAAAGGTCCGAAAGGCCAATGCCCACTCGCCCATCTTCTTCACGCGGGCTAAGTTCAATGATCCGTATTTCCTCGCCACGCGGCAGGGTATACCTAATAGACCCTTCCTTTGCATACTCAACGGTGAGGTCCGTCACCTCTTGAGCACTGTGTACGTTCACTCCATTTAAAGCCATAATCCGATCCCCAATCTGAATGCCGCCCAGTTCAGCAGGAGATTCCGGCTGAACATAGGTCACAATAGGCAAATTCACCGGAACCGAGAAAGGCAGTTCCATATCACCCAAACCGGCTCGATAAATGGTGAGCGTCACGAGCTCCTCTCCCTCCAAATGAGTATATAAGTCATCCGAACTTAAAATTTCTTCGCCATTGATGCGGATAATCGCATCGCCCTCCGTCAGAACGCCGCTGAAAACGGACGTCGCGTCTTCTCGGTACACCAAGCGAGGCAAATACAAAGTAGAGAAAACGGTCTGAGACAAAAGATCTTTGCTCAAGTATTCGGCTCCACCGCTTCCATCGGCACGGTCCATTTGCACCAAGGGCGCTTCACCACCGGCGTTCACACTGTCCACCATGGCCTGCCACTCTTCCACGGAATCCAGCGAGTCGCTTCCACCACTCGTTATGATTCGGTCTCCCACTTCAAAGGATCGCACTTCTAGATCTTCTCCGTTATAAACCACCGTGTTGTAAGGCTGATTGGATTCCACCACCACAATGCCGGGTTCCACGTTCACAGTGCCGTCTTGAATGCCCGCGTAAAAATCCTCCTCAGTACTGATGAGCGGCTCGATTCCAATGGAAAACCCAACGGTGAGCAGCACAAAAGCCAAAAGCAAATTCATCACCACACCGGCCACCACAATCCAAGCCTGAGTACGGAGCGGCTGATTGGCAAAACTGCGCTCACTGCTGCGAGATTCTTTACTAGACGTGTCCTCACCCAGCATGCGCACAAATCCACCAAATGGGATCCAGTTGATGGAGTAAATGGTTTCTCCTTTTTTGATTCCAAACATGCGGGGCGGCAAGCCCATTCCAAATTCTTCCACTTTCACACCCGCTCGTTTCGCTGCAAAAAAATGCCCGGCCTCGTGAATGAGGATGAGCACTGAAAATACGATGATGAAAATAACAACGGTGAGAATAAAATTCATAATATATTGATGTAGCTTCGGCCTATTAAAGGGTCATAATGGCTTCCTCCTTCTTTCGAGCGAGTTCTTCAATTTGTTTGTTGGTGGCGTCCACTTCGGCTTGAAGTGCATTCTCGGCACCTTTGCGTTCGTCTTCACTCAGCTCTTCTTCGTGTTCCATTTTTTTGAATGAAGTCATGGCGTCGTGGCGCAGATTACGCACGGCGATTTTAGCTTCCTCAGACATGCGTCCCACCACCTTCACCAAATCGCGACGACGTTCTTCGGTTAGCGGAGGAATGTTTAAAATAATGGCGAGCCCATTGTTGTTGGGATTGAGATTGAGGTCAGAATCACGAATGGCTTTTTCCACGCCCGCTAAAGTAGACCGATCCCAGGGTTGAATTTGAATGGTGCGCGCATCGGGAATGCTCACACTGGCGATGTTTTTAATGGGTTGCATCACGCCATAAGATTCCACCATGAGGGTATCCACCATTCCACTGGACGCGCGGCCCACTTGGAGTTTGTTGAATTCTTCCCCAAGGTGCTCGATGGCTTTAACTAGATCTTGTTTGGTTTTTTGTACTAAAGGATGTGCCATAAAAGTTTAAGATATTAGAGAACCGATTTTTTTACCCAGCGCTGCCTTGAGCAAGTTGCCGGATTTACCTTGGAACACGAGCACCGGAAGTGCGTTGTCCCTACAGAGCAAAATAGCGCTTAAATCCATAACTTGCAACTCGCGCTTCATCACCTCGGCGTAAGAAATCGTGGGAAAAAATTTGGCATTTTTATGCTTCATCGGATCTTTGTCGTAGACTCCCTGCACTTTGGTTTCTTTTAAGAGCACTTCGCAATTCAGCTCAAGCGCGCGGAGCGCCGCAGACGTATCGGTCGTGAAGTAAGGATTCCCCGTTCCACCGCTGCAGATCACTACATCACCGTGGCCAAGCAGCTGGGCAGCTAGAGAGGGCATATAGGGGGTTGCAAAGTAAAATTCCCCATGAGCACTGAAGAGATGAGCCGGAACATTTATGGACTTGAGCGCTTCTTGAAGCAGCCGCCCATTCATCATAGTGGCGAGCATACCAATGGCATCGGAAGCACTGCGGGAAATGGTGAGCTTTTTATTGTCGCGGTAGCGCCAAAAGTTGCCGCCGCCCACCGTGATGGCAATTTGCAGTTTCTTTTTCCAAAGCGCTTTGATGTCCTGAGCCAAGGCCATGACGGCGGCGGCATCGGCCCCTTGTCCGTCACTGCCCGCCAGCATTTCGCCGGAAACTTTAATCATCAAGCGTTTGGTCTTCATAACTTGAAAATAATATAACCGAGTAAAATCCCTACGGCGATTCCTCCAAACACCATCAGCGGCGTGCGAGTATTGGGTGCAAAACGGCGTGCATTCGCAAGGTCGGTGAGCAAATTGGTGCTCAAAATAACTTCTTCTTGTTTGTTGCGTTCCACCACATCCAAGAAACTGTGGTTCGCCACCAGCGCCACAAAACGATCAAAAGTAATCTTCACGTAGTCGGAAGGGTTCAACCCGGACGGGTGCGTGCCCTTAATATCCTCAATAGGCTGCTTTTCAAAAGCAACATTCACGCCGTCGTCATCGGCTTCGTCGGGGAAATAAATGTCATCCATAAGTGGAGGCGAGTCCCACCTATCTTACAAGTTCCCAATTTGTTCCGCAACCGTAAGGAGCAAATGCATATCTTCTTCTTGGCAACGTGGGCACACCTCCGTGGCGAACACGCCTTTGAGTTCGCCTTGCAGATTACGCACCGCGATGTAGAGCTGCGTTCCTTCAATAAAACTGAGTTCAGCATTGGGCTGAGCACACGCGGCAAGCACCTTAGCCAAAGAAGCCGTTGCAGCCGCCAATTGTTCAGGCGTCAAACTAGGCGTAGCGTATTTCACCGTTCCAGCCGGAGCGAACAAAACCACCGTGCGGTGGTGTAAAACCATTTCCACTTCTTTCAAAATAGAGGGCAACACTTGAGCGGTGTCTCCCTGCATTTTTCGGGTCAGCGCGCTGACATGTTCCAGCATCACGAGTCGTTCATTCATGGTTTGGAGTCGCCCATTCATCACCTTCACAATTCCCAAAATAATGCCCACGGCCGCCTGAGGATCCTTGATCACCAAGCCTTCAAATTTAGGTAACGAAAGTTTGAGTAACACGGTGTCTTGCAAAGCTTCCACGGTAGCGCCGCGCATTTTGTCGGAAAGCAAAGCGCCTTCTCCAAAAAAATCGCCCACTCCGAGCGTAGCTAAATGCTTTTGTGTTTGCTCCCCATCCTTAAGCGACTTGTTGATCTTCACCAAACCGGAGAAAATATAATAGAAATCTTGGGAATCGTCCCCTTCTTTTAAAATGGCTGAGCCAGCAGTGAAGCTTTCTTTGGTCCAATACTCGTCACCTCCAAAACTTTGGTAAATAATGGGGTCGGTCAAATTGATGAAAAGTGAGCTCATGATTGCATAAGGTTAGCGATGAGTTCAGGATCGTGTGCACGAAGCAGCATGTCCTGTTCAGAAATGATTCCGTTTTTGTAGAGTTCGGCCAGCGACGCATCCAGCGTGAGCATGCCGTCTTCCTTTCCAATTTGCATCATGGAGTAGATCTGATGCGTGTTTCCTTCTTTAATACAATTGGTGATCGCATCGTTGCGAACCAAAATTTCCAAAGCCAGGGCACGTCCGCTTCCATCTGCTTTAGGAATGAGGCGTTGAGCCACGATTCCCAGCAAAGTGGTGGAGAGCTGCGTACGGATCTGAGCTTGTTGATGAGGAGGAAAAATATCAATAATACGGTCGATACTTTGCGCGGCATCCTGCGTGTGCAAGGTGGCCAGCACCAAGTGTCCGGTTTCCGCCAAAGTGATGGCAGCCGAAATGGTATCGAGATCACGCATTTCCCCCACCAAAATCACATCGGGGTCTTCGCGGAGCGCCGCACGTATCGCCATCGGAAAAGATTGCGTGTGCGTACCCACTTCGCGCTGCGTCATGAGTGCCATTTTAGGCTGATGCACGAACTCAATCGGATCTTCCACCGTAATAATGTGCACGCGTCGGCTCATATTCACTTCATTGATCATGGCCGCCAAAGTGGTGGACTTACCGGAACCCGTGGGCCCAGTCACAATCAGAAGCCCTTTAGATTTTTGTGTGAAACGCTTCAGCATCTCGGGCAGCCCCATGCTTTGCAGTGTAGGAATTTCGGAAGGAATACTTCGGAAAGCCATCCCAGGCCCATCCGAATCCATGAACACATTCACACGAAAACGTCCGGTTCCCATAACAGCGTAGGACGTATCGATTTCTTGTTTGTCTTTAAAAAGAGCAAGTTTTTCTGGAGTCAAAACCTGAGCAATCACCTCATCCATGCTGTTCACGGTCATCGGTTCCGCATCCTGCATTTCATAAATCTCCCCATTGCTGAGTCGCACCAGCGGCACACGTCCCACCTTAAGATGCAGGTCGGGCGAATGACTGTCGGTTACTTGTTTGAGGTAGAGGTTGATGTCCATAAAAGGGATGAATTAATCGGCAAAACCAATGATTTTACTTGAGGCGTCAAAGGCTAAAAGTTCCGCGTTGGCTCCATCCTTGGTAGGAACACTTATAAACCACGCAACGGTCTCTTTTTTAAGCTGAGCATTGTTGGGATGTTCACCCACATGCATAGCGTCGGTCATAAAAGTGAAAGACTTATCAAACTGGGGTTCGCCAGGTTTAGTTACGAGGGTTTTATCAAAATCTAAGGCCTCTAAAGGCTTCCCTTTTTCTGATAAAAAGGCCTTGGCCGCACTCACGGAAGGCTGAAGGTCAAAAGTAGCTTGGGTTTCTGGCTTGCTGGCTTTAAGCGCTTGCACTGCGGCCACTGTTTTAGGAGCACCGGCAAACTGTGTAGGTACTCCGTCGTCCCACATCGTTGCGACTTTCTCAACATTTTTCGGATCCATTGGGTCGCTGTCCTGCAAGGAAACCAATTGAATTTCATTGTCGGCGGGTTTATCGGTGCTTCCCAGCGGAACCACGGTCATTTTAAGTCCCATGGACTCCAAAGCGAGTTTCCCAACAGGAGAATCTGCAAAAATCTGTAGATCCGTAGGTGTTTTATCCATCACCACGCGGGATCCCGCAGGGTAAGGGAAAAGTTTAGGCCATTGCTTCGCAACGTCTTTATCTTTAGTCGCCAGGGCGGTAGAAATTTTTACCCAATCAAAGTCCGCATTCTTCACAATGGCGTGAGTCGAATCAGGGAACACAGGCGCTTTCGCACCAGGGTTCGCCGCCCAATACGCTTGATAATCCTTAAAAGTCAGCGTCTTCCCTTTCCCCTTGAGCGCTTCTGTAAGCGACTTCGATGCAGCCGGTTCATCGGCGGATTCCGAACTTTCTTCATCATCGTCTCCGGCCCCCTTAATCTGAGCATATATTAAAAGTCCAATACGTTGCGTGATGTGGAGGCTAGCGAGTCCTTCACGAGTTTCAATTTGAGATTTTTGGGCCCCAAATAGGCTCATGGCCGATGTCAAAGTATCCGGATTGTCTTCAACATAATCCAAAATAACCTTATCACCACCCATCTTGTCATAAATCCAGCTCATCACTCCTTTTTCGACAACTGCACCGAATTCTAGCTCCGTTCCAGCAGGAACTACTGGAGGTTTTTCAACACCAGCTGCCGCTGCAATTGCAGCAACGTCGGGAGTTTCTGGAGTCGTTGGAGTATCCGTCATTATTTGTTCTGGTTAAGAGCATGCGCAGTCACACGCATTTGTTCAATTTTTTGACGTAAAGAGGTTTCGTTCACCTTAGTTTTTCGCGCGGTTTCCATTCCCAAATCCTTACGGAGCGCATCTTCTTCATCCAAAATCAGCGTCATGGCGTGCATGGTCTCGTCATCCCAAGTCGCAACCAACTGCTCCCAAACTTCAGGAGCGGCCTTGCTGGCATAAAATTCCTGAAAAGCGAGACTAAGGGCTGCCCTTAGCGCTAAAGCCTTCACTGCTTGTTCCCGTTCAGTCATTTGTTTTATTTAAATCTTATAAGTATAGCAAAAAAATGGACTTTTCACAAGCGGGTGGAACCTGGAACGAATCAGTTGTTTTCATGAATCCCCTCTACACCAGAAGAGGCGAGTAAATCCTCTAAATCTACTTCCATAATATCTATGTTCACCAAACGCCCATTTTTATCATAGTCCAGCACTACATTCTCCTTGAGTTCACTATCAACACTCTTCGTCTTTTGGAGACGAATGCTTAGGATCTTAACTTCGGGATCGTAAGAAATTTTGGTCATAAATCAAGATATTTTTTAACTTTTGAAGTATCGATGACAGTAATTACCTTAATGCGCCCTACCCTTGAGAAAACAACAATTAGTAGATGTCCATTTGTCCTCAAACCTTTTGCTATGCAGACATTTCGATTATAGGTTGTTTGAAGTGAAGCATCAATAGTGCTAATCACTTCACTAGAGGTAATTCCTCGTTCTTTCATTCTTTGAATGGCATGTCGTGTAAAATGAATTCGTTTCATTCCTATATGCTCTTACAAATACGAAAATTATCAAGTTTGAGCAGCAAAATTTGGCAAAATTACTCTTAAATTTCGCGTTGTTACAAGTCTGACAACACCCCAGTTGACACCATCAGAAGTATTTTAAAAGTCACTCATATGAGTGACTTTTAACTCAATCATAACTTTTGTAAAGCTCCACCTACATCATATCCCCCATGCCCGGCATGCCGCCCATGCCTCCGGCTGGTTTATCTTCGGGAATGTCGGTCACAGTTGCGCCCGTAGTCAGCACGGTTCCAGCAACGGAAACGGCGTTTTCCAGCGCGCTGCGTGTCACCATTTTTGGATCCACAATTCCCGCTTCAAACATATCCACGTATTCATCGTTCAAGGCATCGTAACCGTAGCTGTCGCTCTTGCCTTTCATCACTTCCACAATCACCACTTCCCCGTTCTTTCCGGCATTCTCTGCAATCTGTCGGATCGGCGCGCTGAGCACAAAACGCACGAGCTTAGCCCCCACGTTTTCGTCCTCATTCGCCCCACGGAAATCCTCCAGAGCCTTGGCCGCGTGGAGCAAAGCCGCTCCTCCTCCAGCCACGATTCCTTCTTGAACCGCCGCCTTGGTCGCATTGAGCGCGTCCTCGATGCGAGTCTTTTTTTCCTTCATCTCAATTTCCGTCACCGCGCCCACTTCAATGATTCCCACTCCGCCCGCGAGCTTAGCCACCCGTTCCTGAAGTTTTTCTCGATCAAAATCAGACTTAGTGGATTCCATCATGGCCTTGAGTTCCGCCACGCGGTTTTCCACATCCCTAGAGCTTCCCTTTCCGTCGATGATCATCGTGGAATCCTTTCCGCTCACCACTTTTTTAGCCTCTCCCAAATCGTTCAAACTCACGCTTTCGAGCTTGAGTCCAATTTCTTCCGAAATCACCGTTCCACCGGTGAGAATGGCGATGTCACGCAGCATTTCCTTGCGTCGGTCCCCAAAAGCAGGCGCCTTGATACCCAAAATGCTGAATCCACCACGAAGCTTGTTCACAATAATATTCGTGAGCGCGTCTCCATCGATGTCTTCGGCAAGGATCACGAGTTCCTTCTTTCCACTCTGCACCACTGCCTCCAAAAGTGGCAGCAAGTCTTTGAAGTTGCTGATTTTTTTATCGGTGATCAAAATTTTGCAATCCTCATACACGGCCTCCATTCGAGTAGAATCGGTGATCATGTAAGGAGCGATGTATCCGTTGTCGAATTGCATTCCCTCCACCACTCGGTAGGAAATTCCCACCCCGCGCTGGCTTTCTTCCACGGTGATCGCGCCATCGTGACCCACTTTTTCCATAAGCTCCGCAATCACTTCTCCAATCTCGCTATCTTGCGCAGAAATAGTCGCCACCTGCGCCACTTCCTTTTGAGACTTGAGCGGTTTCGCCATTTCATTGAGGCGTTCCACCACCTTGTGAACCGCCTTATCCATTCCTTTTTTGAGGAGCACAGGGTTCGCCCCCGCTACCACATTGCGAATTCCTTCTTCCAATAGAGCCGCGGCTAAAACCGTTGCTGTTGTAGTTCCATCTCCAGCAATGTCGTTGGTACGCGTCGCCACTTCTTTAACCAGTTGAGCCCCCACATTTTCTTCAGGATCCTTGAGGTCGATTTCCTTAGCGATCGTCACTCCGTCGTTCGTGATGAGAGGTCCACCGAACTTCTTTTCTAAAAGTACATTGCGGCCCTTTGGCCCCATAGTAATACGAACGGCATCCGAAAGCTGACGTACACCGCTGAGCAGTTTCTGACGAGCTTCATCTTGGAATAGTATTTTCTTAGCCATAAAATTTTAAGTTATTGAATGATTGCAAGAATGTCTTCTTCTTCAAGGAGCAGCATTTCATGTCCGTCCATTTCCACTTCCGTTGGTCCGTACTTTTTGAACAGCACTTTTTGCCCTACTTTAACCTGAGACTCCTTTCCTTCTTTACCAGCACCCACCGCCATGATTTCCCCACGTTGAGGTTTTTCTTTGGCCGAGTCGGTTAAATAAATTCCAGATGACGTTTGGGAAGCTTCTTCTTCGCGCTTCACCACCACGTAACCCGCAAGCGGTTGTAATTTGGACATAAACAGTTTGATTAGATACTAAATTAGCACTCCAGTTTTGGCAGTGCTAATTTTAGCTGTGACAAGTTTTAAGTCAAGACTTACTGATCCAATCCTTCCATCGCTTTTTGAATGCGAGCAAGAAAGCCCTCGCCACGTAGGAAAGTTCCACCGTCTGTTCTTTCCTGGTTCATTTCACCAGAGAGTAAACGACCTCCATCGATGATGTGCCCGCAGATTCTCAGGGAGACAACTCACTTTTACCCAACAAACGCTAATTTTCTTGACCTACAAACTCAACCCTCTCCTCCATCACTTTCTTCAAAAAAGCCTCCTCTTCAATGGTATCTACTCCAACCAAGTCAATTCTATAAGGCAGTGGTAAAGCACTCAAAGCCGCTCGAACTCCCAGCTCCTCATCCAGCGAAAAATCATCCGCCTCGTAGGCGAGGTCAATATCTGAACTACGCTTGAAATCGCCACGGGCACGAGATCCAAAAATCGATACTTTTTTGATTTTGGGAAAGCGCGAAAAAACCTGTTGAATTTGGGAAATCTGGTCGGAGGTGAGTCCAAATTTATCCATTAAATATGCTTATCTAAAGTGTCTTTTAAGCCCCTCAAAAGAAGACTGAATCTCTCTTGTATGAGCTCAATCAATCCATCTGCTTTTTCTAAACTGTATTCATGAGCACTCACATTTCTAAGTTCGAGCATTTTGAGCCAGCCTTCAAAATCATCTATAAAAGATTCTTGATAAGCTTTTTGGATAACATCCCTAGGGGCGCTCACTTCAAAACCTTTATAATTCAGCCAATCTTTGAGAACTTTCCAACCCAGTTCAAAGGAAAATTCAAAGCGCTGTATGAGGCCATCCAAAGCCAAACGATCCTTGGGCTTCATGGCCACAGCCTCTTCCAAACGAGCCAATGCTTGTTGGAAGTGAGAATACCGTTGTTTAACTCGATCTAAGTCCATAAGTTATAGAGTTGATGTGACTTGCGTCACGTTATTGCTTAAGCCGTAGGCACTCGCCTCTGCTCGCATACCCTTCGGGTCCGCCTACCCAGCAAACGCCTCTACGCGCTTTTCGCGAATGACCTCTACTTTGATTTTTCCAGAGTATTGGAGGTCTTTCTCGATCTTGCGTGCCACCTCGTGTGACATCTTGAGCGCTTGAAGGTCATCCACTTCGTCTGGGCTAACAAAGACGCGAAGTTCGCGGCCCGCCTGAACGGCAAAGGCTTTTTGAACGCCGGCAAAGTCCGTCGCGAGTTTCTCAATTTCCATGAGACGCTTCACGTAGGTTTCCAGGTTTTCTTTATTAGCACCCGGTCGAGCCACAGAAATGAGGTTAGCCACTTGAATGATCTTGGCTTCCACGCTCAAGGCTTCCACATCACCTTCGTTGGCTTCCACACAGTGCAGCACCTCGTCCGATATTCCGAATTTCTTCAGAATATCGCGTCCAATGAACGCGTGTTTCCCCTGAACTTCATGATCCACCGCCTTTCCAATGTCGTGCAAAAGTCCGGCCTTCTTACAAAGGTCGATGTTTGCTCCCATCATGCCAGCAAGTTCCGCCGCCAAGAAAGCCACTTCCATAGAGTGCTTGAGCACGTTCTGGCCGTAGGCGATTCGGAACTTGAGACGCCCCAAAATCTTCAAAAGGTTCGGCGGCAAAGCCGCCACACCCACCTCAAACGCGGCCTTTTCGCCGAGTTCTTTAATGAGTCCGTTCACTTCTTCCTTCACCTTAGAATACATTTCCTCGATTCGCGCTGGGTGAATACGTCCGTCTTCCACCAAACGTTCGAGCGTGATCTTAGCCATGTAACGACGAATCGGATCGAAGCCGCTGATCACAATAGAACCAGGAGTATCGTCCACAATCACGTCCACACCCGTAACAGATTCAAAAGCATTGATGTTTCGTCCTTCACGTCCAATAATCCTTCCTTTAAGTTCGTCAGATGCCAAAGGCACCGAAGTAGTGGTGGTTTCCACCGTGGTTTCAGAAGCATAGCGCTGAATGGCATCGGCCAAAATTTGCTTCGCCTTTTCTTCCACACCTTGTTTCATCTCAGCCTCCAAGTGCTTGGCGTGCTTAAAGAGGTCATCCTTAAATTCCTCCTCAATCTGTTTAAGGAGTAAAGTCTTGGCCTGTTCGTGGGTCAAATTCGCCACTTCATTTAGCTTTTTCTCCTGTTCAGCCACGAGCTCCTGCGCCCGTTCACGCTCCTTTTTAAGCGCCTCGCCTTTCTGTTCAAACTGAGCTTTTTGCTTATCCAGCTCCTCCACCTTTCCATCGAGCTGCTCTTCTTTCTTGAGAAGACGCGTTTCATTTTCTTCGAGTTTCTTGCGCTTGATACGTTCTTCTTTTTGCGCTTCTTCACGTTCCTTGAGGGCCTCATTTTTCGCCTTCATCACTAAAGAGTTGGCCTGATTCTGGGCATCTTGAAGCGCGCGATCCATCTCCTTACGCTTCTTGAGATCTTCACCTTGAATCTGACGGGTTCTAACAATATAACCAACCGCTCCTCCGCCCCCGAGTCCGAGCAGAAGAAGTAGTATTGAAATGGCGGTGTCCATAAAACGAGGGGATTAAACCCCGGAATGTCCAAAACTCCAGCTGCGAAGCCAAATTTTCAACCTGTAAAACGTTTCTTTTGTCTTGTTTTTCATTAGTTTACGAGGAGTTGGGTAGTCCGGATTTGAGATATAAAGAACTAAGCGCACTGTACACAAGTTCTGCACTTTTGCACAACGAGATTTTTCCGTTTTGTCATAAAAATTTCAGAAATATTTCAGGAAAATTTCAGGATTTTATAAAGGTCGGGGGCGTAGTCTCGATTCACCTAACCCCATCGCATGAAAAAACTTTTCCTTTTACTCGCCCTTTTACTGCCCACGCCAGCGCTGGCTTGCGAAGAGCACGAAGAAGCCAGCCTCGATTTAGAAATTTCCGCGCTCTACCCCAACCCCAACAGCGGGGAGGCGGAATGGATTGAGCTGACCAACAGCGGCAAAGACCCCGTGGACCTTTCTTTATATACGCTCGAGGACGCCACCGGCAAACCCTGGGCCCTTTCCGGCACTTTAGAAGAAACGACGGAAATCACCGGCTTCCCTTTTCAACTCAACAACAGCAATGAAACCGTTGTACTCAAAACCCTGAGCGGCGAAACCGTGGCTACCTTTGCATACACCACTAGTAAGAAGGGTGAAATCTTGACGAAGGACGCACCGGCCGCAGAAACCAGCGCGACCGCCAGCACTCCAACGGCCTCCACAACACCGCCCGTCGTAAGCCCCACCACCACACCAGCCAAGTGGCCCATTTTCTCAGAAGCTTTACCAAACCCCGAAGGCTCCGACAGCACCGATGAATGGATCGAACTTTACAATCCTTACGGCGAAGACCTGCCCCTCGCCGGACTTTCCTTAGACGACAGCGAAGGCGGCAGCAAACCTTATGCGCTCAGCGGAACCTTGGCTGCGGAATCCTATCTGCTAATTCCCGTGACAGAAAGCAAACTCACCCTCAACAACGATTCCGATCACCTTCGCCTGATGGGCGTGAACGCCGAAATCCTTTGGGACATTCCTTATGACGGCTCCAGCGAAGGCCTCAGCTACGCCTGGTTCACCGATTTTTACGATTGGACCGAAGAATCCACTCCCGGGAGTGAAAATACTTGGGCAGGCGAAGCGGCCGAAGAAGAACCAGAAGCCGACGATGCCTCCACCTATAAAGACGGCGACCTCTCCGATGAAGTAGCCGTGACTGAAGTATTCCCCAACCCCGCTGGCCCCGACAACGAAGAAGAGTGGATTGAAATCACCAATGGCGGCAGCGTCGCCGTGAACCTGGGCAACTGGACTCTGGACGATGGCGAAGGCGGCTCCGACCCTTTCACTTTCCCCGACACCACCGTGCTAGCGCCCGGCCAAACCCTGATTCTTTATAGAACCGAAACCGGCATCGCCCTCAACAACAGCAACGAAACCGTGCGTCTCAGCGACCCCACCGGTGAAGTCAGCTCCGAAATCACTTACGAAAGCAGCGAAGAAGATGAATCTTACGCAGAAATTCAGATCGAAGAAGTGCACAGCGAACAAGCCTCAACTTCAGGACTGGGAAACCAAGGGTTTTCCACATGGCAGTGGGTTACCCCCAGTCCTGGAGCTTTGAATCCGATCTGGAAACAAATAAAAGGCGACGTGATGGAATTCGACGGCTCCGTGCTCACCCTCTTTGATGGCGTCAGCACCTGGTCTTTCAAAACCGCAGCTGCCCAAAGCGTCGACCCTCTCCTCTACGAACCCGGCAACACCCTGCTCGTTCAAGCCGCCGCCCAAAATGGCCTCTTTGAAATCATGCACAGCGAGCTCCTCGAGTCCGCCGCCAAAGAATCCAAAAAGGCTTTCCCCTGGGGAATTTTAGGAACGATTGGCTTGGCGGGAGGATGGGGAATTTACGAAATCCATAAGCGACTACAAAACAAAAAAGCCACGCTTGCAATTTAGAGAAAAATCGCTACGATGTCGGTACCTTCTTAACCCACAGAAATGGGCGCCCTAGGTCTCAAAAAATACGGAGAAGAATTGGATGACGACGAAAGTCCGAATCTTAAGAAACCCCAACTTCGAGAGATGGAAAGCAACGGTGAAAGTGGTTGGGGTGGAATTCGAGATTTAAGAGACGAGGATAAAGAAAAACAAAAAGACCTAATCAAAGCACTCAGAGAATTCCAGAGTCAAAGTGGCATCAATGAAGAGAACCACATCAACAAACTTCAAAAGTGCACCAAAAAGAGCGAACTCATGGAGATGGAGCGCAAGTTCAAAAAAGCTGGGACTGAATGGTACAAACTCCAAATGAAAAAGAGCGGTGCCTTCGAACCGCTGGACGTGCGCGAAGAAGCCCTCATCAATCAGGAGCTAGACGGCCTGACCTCATGGTTCTCCAGCTTGGAGCTCCATGGCGAAACCAGCATGATCTCAACCTTGAACGATCTGGATGAGAATATGGCTTTGAAAATTGCCTTCCGAAAGAAACTCAAAAAACAAAGCAAATTCATTCAATCGGAATACTTCCGCCGCTTGGGATCTTTACCATTGATTGGCAGCAAAGAAAAACTACTCGAAAATATTTTAAAGGGACTCGAAGAAGTAGAAGAGGCGCCTTCGGCCGTGCAATACGAGTATAAAAAGATACAAAAGAGCGCACAAGCCGGGAAAAGCACTGCTGAAATAAAGAAAGAAGTGATGACTGGCTACAAAGTTCGCGCCGATGCTTATCAAAAAATGCTGGCGGACAACAAGCAGTATTTCGGTGCCGACACCGATCAGGAGTTCATGGAATGGTTTGACGAGCGCGAAAATTTTGCCGAGATGGACGCTGCCGCCAAAAAGCTGCCCAGCCTCATCAAAGAACGCAAAAAACTCTTCACTAAGCGCGACGGCATCCTTAAAAACTGTTCACCCGAACAAAAGAAAAAGTTGCTGGAAAAAACCAACGACATGCGCCGTCATGAGTTGGAAAAATTCCTCCCAGAGATGGAGCAACTGGTGCGCAACAACAATGTGCACACCGCGGAATACATGGCCACCCTTTATACGGCCCGTGTCTCCAACATCGATCTGTACCAGCCCTTCGAGACCACGCGTAATATTCAAAAGTTCAAACTCAACGATCTTGAAACCCAAAAGGCTAAACTAGTCGTACTCAAAGAGGAAATCGAGGAACGCGCTGCGGTGGTCCGCAACTACTTAGCCCTTCCCTCTTATCTCCGCAAAGACGAGGTATTCCTGCGCGCCCACGCCTTGGACCGCGAAGCTTTTGTGGCCGATGCCTGGGAACAACAGCACCGTGAACAAACCCATCCTTTCGATACATCCAACGTAGACCATTTGGATTCCGAAGGCATTCAAGACACCAGTGAACAAATCGAAAGCGAAGAGGGCGAGGACATGATGGAAGATGTGCTGGAGGAGTTGGGCCAAGAAGGCCAATTGATAGCCGTGGATTTCCAAAGAAAGACTCACGATAAAATCTTTGGGGCTGCCGAGAAAGCAAAAACCTATGGAGAAAGCCAGGAGCAACACTACCTCCGCGACCTCAAATTTTGGACTCGTGTAGATGAGAATGTTAAACACGAAAGCGACGTGTCGACCGAACGAGAACGCAGCAAGTTCCGCTTCATTCAAGCCGCCAACGAAGCCTACGACGAAGACTACGTATTCACTTCCGGCGGAACCGTGCGCCGCGCCGAAACGGTGAGCGCTCAAGACCTTAAGAACGGAGGCACCATGAACACTGAAAAACTCAAACGTGCGCGCTACGGTGAACACGTAAAAGTAAAAGACGGCGAAGGAAAGATGGCCCAAGATCCTTTGGAAATGATCGAGAAATTGTCTGGCCAAGAACTCATGCGACTGGTGCTGCTGGCCATCAATAAAATGGGTAAAAAACACATGAAACTGGGCGACGGCAATCTACAATTGCTCCGCAATTCCACCAACATTAAAAAAGCCATTGGAACCCGCATCATAGATATGGAAATGACTCACATGGAGGATTCTGAACAACAACCCGTTTAATGCAAATCATCAAAGTCTGTTGCGGAGGAACCTGTACGCTGAACTTCAGTTTCGATACCGTGGAGAAGGCGGAAAAAATGCTGGGCATCAAGGCAGGTGAAAGCACTCCAGATGGGAAATTTCGGCTTGAAAAAACAGGGTGCCTGAGTCACTGTGAGCTCGGTCCGAATGTGCTTTTCATGCAGCAAAACTCTCCGCTCACCCTCATCATGAATGACGGAAAAGTAGAGAATAAAATGCGGCCAAGGCAGTTCGAAGCAAAACTCCAAGAACTCTTGGACGCTAACTCTCCTAATAACAACTAAAATGCTCTACGATCTCCTCATTGTGGGTGGCGGCTGCGCCGGCCTCGGTGCTTCCATCTACGCCCGCCGTTTCAACTTAAACGTGCTCATTCTTACGGAAGGGCTCGGCGGAACCATTACCACCACGCACCTCGTTGAAAACTATCCCGGCTTCATCGCACTCAGCGGCCAAGAACTCGCCGACAATTTGATCGCGCACGCCAAAGCCAACGACGTTCCCTTTAAACTCGGCAGCCGCGTGACTCGCATCGTGAAAGAAGGCGACGTATTCAAAGTAGATTTTGGAAAAGAAACCTTTGAGGCACGCACCGTACTAGTGGCCACCGGAACCACTTACCGCCAACTCGGTGTGCCCGGGGAAAAAGAACTCGCCTCACGCGGAGTTTCCTACTGCGCCACCTGCGACGCCCCCTTCTACAAAAAGAAGCGCGTGATCATTGTGGGCGGCGGAGACAGCGCCGTTAAGGAATCCCTGATTTTGGCCGAACATGCGGAGCACGTGACCATTGTGTACCGCGGCGATGCTTTCACCAAAGCCGAGTACATCAACCTGAAGCGCATGGAGGCCGCGCCCAATATCACACCGAAATTCAAAACCAACATCGTGGAAATTCTGGGTGACACCGTGGTCCGCAAAGTAAAGTTCGACACGGGCGAAGAGATGGACATCCAAGGAGTCTTCATTGAAATTGGCCGCATCCCGCTCACTTCTATGGTGGACGAGCTTGGCGTGGAAAAAAATGCCAAGGGCGAAATCCTCATCAACCATATGAGCGAAACCAATATTCCCGGCTTCTACGCTGCCGGCGACGTGTCCGACACCGAATGGAAACAAGCGGTCGTGGGAGTTGCCGAAGGAACCAAAGCCGCTTACATGGCCTATGAATATGTATCCCGACAAAAAACCGCCCTCTAAAAAAGAGGGTCTATTTTTTACCTTAGGCATAGCAAGTTTTTTTGTAATTCTGCTGACAGGCCTCATATTACTGCTCGACTTTCCACGCATTTACAAAATTATAAGCGAAACCATCCTCATCGGAGCTTACCTCTTGGCCTTTGCGTCAGGTTTTTTTAACGAAAAGTTTGAAGACTTTGTGAAATCAAACAAAATGAGCTCGTTCATGAACGGCCTCAGCCTAAGCTTCCTACTCGTCATCCTCCTTTTTGCGAGCCTAATGGTTTGGGGAGCGCTGCAAGTTTAAAAACTTGAGAAAGTATCACCACAAATAAGCAGACCTCGCCTCCTGCACCTTGACGTTGATTGAGTGCGCAATCGTGTGGTGTTCTTTGCAGAGTGGAGCGAGATAATGAGGGTCATGCCGCCGACTGAGGGCAAAGGTTTGCGTGTGGTGCAAGTGGTCAGCCGGCTTTTTACAGGTGGGAATGGAGCATTTGGAACCATGCTCTTTTTGAACGACGCGCTGAGTTCTCACCGCTACATAGCGAGATTCGGTTTCCTTCAAATCTTTAGCGATGGCATCTTTCTCTTCTTCGATTTCTTTTTCATGGCGATCTAGCAGTTCTGTTAAAAGCTAGCTTAGATCTATCCCTTTCTCCTGTAGTTTTTCGAGCCGCACCTTGACGTCCTCGGAAAGTTGTAGTGGCATCATTTGCCCGGGCAAAGCGCCCTCGTGGCGCAAAGATCGCTCATCTCTAACCAAAGTTTCCAGAGCTTTTTTAGGAAGTAACTGAACCTGCTGAGCCCAGAAGGCTTCATTCTCTGCCGTGACAACGGATTGAATACGAACCAGTTTGTTAATACTCACCTCGCCATTCTCTAAAAGAGCTTTCAAGGTTGGCTTATCTGCAAAGCGTTTCTCCAGGTTGAGTGCCGTGCTTACTTGTTCTTCACTCAGGCCTGCCAATTTAAAAGCAAACTCAAACATGGAGTCAAACCCTTTAGTTGCATACAATCCGCGTTTTTCAACTTCCGGGAGCAGCCCTATAAACCTCTGTCGCCATTGGATGGCATTTCGCCCATAAAACCGGGCTTTTTCATACAATTCTTGGTCAGTCATTTTTGATGGGTTAATGAATCTAAATTCTAACAAAAATCCCCCACTTTAACAGATCAAAACCCTCACTTTCACGTGACAAAAGCGTGGGTGAGTGCACCTTCACCTTTCGCGCCAAAAAACGCCCAAGCCCCGACTCGCCACTCCAAGCTCCATAAATTCTTTGGCCTCCTAAATTTTCAGCTTCCATAGAACTAAGCAAAATGCTACTTTGATAGACCTTATTCACCATGCCCACTTCCCTCCCCATCGACGAATTCGATAAAGCAAAGCAGCTGATGCTGGGAGCTCAGCGCATCCTGATTATTTCGCACAAAAACCCGGACGCCGATTCCATTGGCGCCAACCTCGCCCTCCGCGAAGCCCTGGAAAACATGGGCAAAACCGTCACGTCCACCAGCATCGATCCCATTCCCGAGAGCTGCCTCTTCCTCCGCAAAGCCGAGACCTACGTGCGCAGCTTCAATTTAGTCGACTTCGACTTGGTGATAACCGTGGACTGTGGCAGCCACAAACTCATGGCTTTTCACGAAACCATGCCAGACCTCCTGGACCGCCAAAAAATCCAGCTCATCAACATCGACCACCACCCGAGCAACGATAATTTTGGCAACGTAAATATTGTGATGGCCCAAACGCCGGCCACTTGTTTCATGCTCTTCGTACTTTTTTCCTACTACGGCTGGAGCATCACGCCCACCATGGCCACTTCCCTGCTCCAAGGACTTTATTACGACACGGGTTCCTTCATGCACTCCAACACCAGCGCCGATTCCCTACGCATCGCCGCGCGCCTGAAAGCCTTGGGCGCGGACCTCGAGCGCTCCGTGAAAGAACAATTCCACACGGCCTCCATTCCCAAGCTCCGTCTCTGGGGCCGCGCCCTTTCCCGCGCCACCCTCAACGAAAAACAAGCCGTGGTAACCGCCGTCACCGAGCAAGATTACAAAGAAGAAAACGCCACGCCCGAAGACCTCAGTGGCCTGGTGAACTACCTCAACCACGTGCCAGAAGCCAAATTCTGCATGCTGCTCACCGAGGATTTTAAAGGCAACATCAAAGGCTCGCTCCGCACTCAAAACGAAACCATGGATCTCACGGCCCTCACAGGACTCTTCGGCGGCGGCGGCCACAAAAAAGCAGCCGGGTTCACGGTGCCGGGCCACCTCGTTGAAAAGAAAAGTTGGGACATTGTTTAGACAGTGCTAAATCGCATCCAAGAAACCTTCATCGCTCCCTTCTTGATTCACCCAATACTGTTCCTGTTTTTCAGCTCTCGCGATTCCGCGTCTATTTTGCCTTCGCTTTTCATTTCCATTTCGCTGCCTCCTACGTTCTTGATTAGCATCTCTTCTAAAAAGCCAATAAAAATAACTCAAGTTCTCCAGTACTTGTTTAGAATCTTTTCCAATTTTTTGCCTGGAAAAAATGCTAGCGGCTTCAGCGGGTAACTTCAGTTCGCTTTCTAATAAATACTTATCAGGGACCACAATCATCATTCTGGGCTGCTGACCTTTACGTCGAACCAAGCTCACGCCCATTCCCCAGTCTTGCAAAACACGATAGATCGTGCGAATAGTCGAGGGCCATTCCTCATTTGCAGGTAGTAAAGATCCTTCCACTTGTGAGGCCATTAGCAAAGGCAGCTTAAAAGAAGCAGGAGGCGTTTTAGACTGGTTCGTTTCGTTTTTTCTAGCAGCTTGCTTGGCAGCTCGTTGCACCTCACGTATTTCAGTGGACGGCAAATCTAAAGTGTCAGGCATTTTTCGGTCATAAGCTGGGGGCGGCATGGGCTTGGATGCTTTTTGAGGAACAGGGGGAAGCTGTTCTCCTGCTTTGAGCTCTGAAGATGCTTGCTCAAAAACCAAAGAAATATTTAAAGCTGGGAAGACCAACCCTAAAGTGTAAAGAATCTGATTCAATCTACCACGAACCTGGGATCTATGTGGACCCAAGGTGTTAAGCTTCAGCCTGACCTTCGCAGAAGGACTTTTTGCAGAATCTAAACTTAAAAGTCTCATAGAAAAAATAAGACCACAGTCTAAAACCCTTTCAATAGAAAATCAACTACTGCACAATCTCCTTGTAACGCTTATCAATCACCTCCCAATTCATATTCTTCACAAACGCGTTGAGGTAACTTGGTTTGTCGATTCCGTAATCGATCATGAACGCGTGTTCCCAGCAGTCCAGCGCCATGAGCGGCACCTGGTGAACGGGGTAATTCATGTGATGTTCGAACATGATGTAGTGGTGCAATTTTTTATCCACCTTGCTGTACGTGAGCAAAACCCAACCCGGAGTTGACGCCGCACACGCACGCATATCCTTCTCCCACTCGGCCATACCACCAAAACTTCCCTCAAGAGCAGCCTTGAGCGCGTCGCTGCCCTCGGTAGGCGTTCCTTTCATATTTTCAAAATACATCTCGTGCAAATAGGTTCCGTTGAAAGCCGTGGCTTCGCGGCGCTTGAGTTCGCTGTATTCTCCAAAAGAATAGTTCGCCAAACTCTTATCCACGGTCATGAGTTTTTCCTCAATTTCGTTGATCTTTTTCACATAGCCTTCGTAAAGCTTGAAATGCTGAGAAAGCTGGCTGTCCGATAAACCTTGCAGGGTTCCCAAAAGTGCAGAAAAGTCTTTTGCGCTGTGTGCCATAAAATTTTGTTAGGAAATTCTTTTTGATTCTAGCACAGCCGTGTTAAACTCTAAATGTCATTAAACAAATCCGTATGGCGCTCAACGAAGGAGACTCCGTTCCGACTTTTAGCCTCCCCTCTTCATCTGGAAAGGAGCTTTCGCTGGCGGATTACAAAGGCAAAAAAATCGTGCTTTATTTTTACCCAAAGGACGACACCCCAGGTTGCACCACCGAAGCCTGTGAGTTCCGCGACAATCTGAAAAACTACGCCGGCGTGAACGCCGTGATCATTGGAGTGAGCAAAGATCCGCTCAAATCCCACGACAAATTCATTGAAAAATACGACCTGCCTTTTGAGCTGATTTCCGACGAAGAAGGTAAACTGCTCGACGCCTTTGGAGTGTGGAAAGAAAAAAGCATGTACGGAAAAACCTTTATGGGCGTAGAACGAACGACTTTCCTCATCGACGAAAATGGAAAAATCGCCAAGGCGTGGCGCAAAGTCAGCGTGCCAAATCACGTCGCCACTGTGTTGGAAGAAGCCAAGTCTCTGTAACTTTTTGAGGAGCTGTCCGTTGTAATAACCAGTAACCCACATCGTATGGGAAAAACGTTTACACTGGAGGAAGCCAATAGAGCCCTGGTTTTTGTGGCGCCTGTTCTCAAAGAAATTCAAACGATTTGGAATGCACTGATGGGCTTTCAGGCAAGCGAAGATGGAACCGCAGAGGCCGTGATCCGCAGCAAAGTGGACCGTTTAAAAACCTGCAATGCCGAACTCGCGCAAGTGGGCTGCCTGATGCGCGACCCCGTGGAAGGCATACTCGACTTTCCTAGTTTTTACAAAAATCAACCCGTGTTCCTGTGCTGGAAACTCGGCGAAGAACAGATTGAATTCTGGCATTCCGTTAGCGAAAATATCCAGGCTCGCCGCCCCGTCACCGAAGACTTTTTGAGCTGGAATTCCAAGGTTCCTGCCCAGGATCTCAACGTAGCTTAAAGCCCTTCATGAGTTCCAAGTACATCTGCTCGGTCAGGATTTCGATGCGAGACATTTTGTCGTCGGTGAAGCTTTCCAGCGCCGCCGTGTGAGCTGTGATCTCCAAATTTTCTTGAACGTAGGCAGCTTTGTCTGCAAGGGCCTGAGGGACTGCAGACATTTCAAAGCCCTCGTGCCCCACAATCATGGTGTTGAAACTATTGGGAATTTTCACAGTACCCACTTCAGTGAAAGCCGAGGCAAGGGTGTTCACCAGCGTGTCCAAAAATACGCCCTCGGCCGAAGCGGCGTTTAGGGCCAGTACTCCGTCTTCCGTGAGCCGCGATTCCGCCAGCGCAAAAAATTCCTGCGTAGCCAAGTGGGCGGGAATATTAGACGAATGGTAAGTGTCTATCAAAATGAGGTCGTAGCGCTGATCCGTATACTCCAAAAAAGTCCGCGCGTCCGCGTGCACAATCTCCACCTCCGCCTCCGAAAGTCCCATGTACTCCTGAGAAATACGCGTCACGACCGGATCAATTTCCACACCGGTGATTTCAATCTGCGGATAATAGCTGTTGAAAATTCGGGTAAAACTCCCCCCTGCGTGCCCCAAAATGAGCATCGTTTGAGGCGCGTCCACCAGGGCAGGCAAAACGCCAAAATAAGAATAATAATAGCGCTCACCGGGAATCACCGAGTCGGGATCGTACACCGATTGAGTGCCGAGCGGATTATCGATGTGCAGTCGACGCACCCCCTCCTCATCCTCCGTCACAAAAATGTAACCATAAGGTGAATCTTCGGCATGAATCACATCGCCATTGGCGTATACCGGCGGCACCACCAAAAAAAGTCCTAGCCCCGCCAACGCCAAGAGGCCCGCCCACCATTTTCGCAAACCAAAAGCCGCGAGGAAAATTAAAACGAGCCCAATGAACACAAAGGTTTTGGTCGTCCCCATGGTGGGAATCAGCAAAAAGGCCGGCAAAAAAGTTCCCAACAAACTTCCCAGCGTAGAAACCGTGGAAATCTGCCCCGACTCGCGGCCCATACTAGCGACATTTTTAATCACCAATTTAACCGTGAAAGGCACAATCATTCCCAGCAAAAACATGGGCACGGTCAATAAAAACCCCACCGCAAAAAAAGATCCCCACTTCACCGTAAGCGCCAAATTAGGAAACCCGGTCGTCAAATTTTCAAACAACGCAGGTGCAGCAAACGGAATCAGCACCGTCCACACACCCGTCAAAAAAACGAGCGCAAAATACGCATCCCGATTCGGATGCTTATCCGCCAGCCGTCCACCAAAATAATATCCTGCAGCGAGCGCCACCATAACCAGCCCAAGAATATTGGTCCACACATACAGAGAATTTCCAAAGTACGGAGCGAGCAGGCGCGCCGCACTCACCTCCACAGCCATAACCGCCATCCCACAAATGAAGGCTGAAAAGTAATATAAAAGATGTTTGTGCATGGATTCATTTACGCACAGCTTTACCTAAAATTCAATCGGTTGTAAGCTGCCTACAACGCCTTTTAACATTTTGACTTATGCAAATCGCCCTCTCCGCCAGCCCTGTTTCTGCTGATGTACTTTTTTTGGTTTTAGCCAAAGGCGAAGGCCTTTCCAAAGCCATGCAATCCGCTCTGGGCAGCGCGCTGAGCAAGCAAGTGGAAGCACGTTTCAAGGCCAAGGATTTTGAAGGTGAAGAAGGGCAGACCCTCACTCTTTTTGCAGACGGTGGAAAGTGGAAGCGCATCGTTTTGGTGGGCCGCGGCGAAGTGGGAAAAGAAATTCCTCAAGCCCTTGAACACCTGGGCGGACGCCTGCCTGACCTATGTAAAGCAGCCAAAGCGCAAAGCGCAGCCGCTTGGGTCAGCGAAGCAGATTTTTCTACCTTGGCCTATGGAGCTGCACTGGGTTCCTACGATTTCAAACGCTACAAAACTCCAGATAAAAAAGCCGTGCTAACCAACGAACTCACCTTCATTTGCCCCACAACTGCAAAGACCAAAGCCGCGCTCAATAAAGTGAACCTCTTCATGAAAGTGACGGAACCGATGCGAGACATGGTGAACACCTGCGCGGGAAATTTGAACACGCAAGATGTGGCCGATGCCGGCGTGGCCATGGCTAAAAAATACAAAATCAAAGCCACCGTCTTCGACGACAAGCAACTCAAAAAAATGGGCTGCGGTGCCATTTATGCGGTTGGACAAGGCGCACAAGTGGGCTCCCGCATGGTGATTTTGGAATACCGCAACAAGAGCAAAGCCAAGCAAGCCAACATGGCCTTTGTGGGAAAAGGAATCACCTTCGACACCGGAGGATTGAACCTCAAACCAACCGGTTACATTGAAGACATGAAACTCGATATGACCGGAGCCGCCACCGTGATTGCGCTCATGCAGGGAATCGCGGAAGCCAAGCTGACCGGTTACTTTGTGGGAGTGCTCTGCTGCGCCGAAAACGCCATCTCTCATTTGGCGGTTCACCCCGGCGACGTGGTTACGGCTTACAACGGAAAAACCATTGAAATCAACAACACCGACGCCGAAGGGCGCATGGTGCTGGCCGACGGACTTTCCTACACTCAAAAGAACTTTGAACCCAAAGTGATGGTGGACATTGCGACTCTAACTGGAGCCGTGACCGTTGCCCTGGGTTACCACATCACCGGAGTGATGGGGAATCAACAAAAAATTGTGGACGAATACATGGACTGCAGCAAACAAACCGGCGAGCGCAGCTGGCCTTTCCCTCTGGATGAGGACTTTGTAAAAGCCTGCAAAGGAACTTTTTCTGACCTCGCCAACTCCACCGACGGCATCCGTGCCGGGTCCATTATGGGCGGCGCCTTCCTCAAACACTTCGTCACCGATAAGAGCGCTTGGATTCACTTGGATGTGGCGGGCAGCGCTTGGGTGGAAAAACCCACGCCCAGCACAAAATACGGCTCAACCGCCGTGGCCATTCGCAGCCTCTTGGAACTCGCCGAACGCCATTCGGGTTAAGGGCGCGAGCCTTATGGGCGTAGCACGTGACGGTATTCCAATTGGTAAATATGGATGATCGTCACCGTTAAGCTTAGGATGAGGGGGCCAAAAATAATGCCCTTGAGTCCAAACACAAAGATTCCACCGAGCACCGCCAAGAAGGTCGCCAGCGGATGCATTTTAGTGCGGTTCCCAATAAAGAGGGGACGCACCACATTGTCCACCATAGAAACCACCGCCCCTCCCCAAATAAGAAGGAAAATTCCCCAGCCCATTTCACCTTGGAGCAAGAAAGCCAGCGCCACAGGAAACCAAATGAGCGAAGCACCCAGGTAAGGAATCAGCGAGGTGAAGGCCATAATGGTCCCCCAAAAAATCACATTGTTCACGCCCGCAATAGCAAAACCAATCGCCGCCACCGCTCCTTGGATGAAAGCCGTGGCAAAGTTCCCGAGCACAATAGCGTGCGTGGTGGCGCGTAGTTTACGTTGAATTTCATTTTCGTATTTGGTGGGCAGCGGGCTCATGTTTTTCAAAAAAGAGGCGATGTCTTCCCCATCTCTAAAGAAGAAGAACATGGTGAGCAGCAAAATAAAGAGCGTGACCACAAAGTTCCCCAAGCTTTTCACAATATTGGCTCCTTGCGACACAATAAAGGTCGTCACACTTTCCCCCACATCTTGAATGATTTGGAGCACATCGATGCGGCCTTCAAAAACCTCATCAAAACCATAGCGCTCCGTAAAACGCGTCCACCACTCTCCCACCAACGGTAAGTCACTAAACGCACCGGAAAGTTCCAGGTCGTTGAAGTTCGTTTCCATGAGTTTTTGATCGAGCAGATTGTAGGCATCCACGGCTTGTTGAACCACAAAAAATGCGAACAAAGACAGCGGGGCCAAAACCATGAGCGTCACCAGAAAAGTCGTGAGAAAAGCAGAAATACCCTTGTGCCCCTTCACTTTTTTAAGCATCCAGCAATAGAAAGGGTGGAACAAAACCACAATCAAACACGCGTAGATCAGCACATTGAAAAAGGGGGAAATCACCCAAAAGAAGAGCCCGAGCACCGCCACCACGGCAGCCAGGAAAAAGTAGCGTGCAAAATCGTGCAGCACTAAATTCTTTGGATTAAACTTTTCTTTGGGCATGGAAAGTTTTTATAGCCAAACTGTATCACATCGAAACGCCGTTCTCTAGATTTTTTCTATAAGTAATCAGCGATTCGCGAACTGCCAGTTCCACCGGCCGCAAATGAATGCCCGCATCCTCGAGTTTTTGTACGGAAAGTCCACAGTTGGACCGCCCCGCCTTGGTGACCTTTGCCAATTCATCGAGCGAAAAAAGTTCGTATGTATAACTAGGATCCACCAGTTCAATGTACATATCCAAAATGGCTTGATGATCGATGGTGCCCGGGTTGGTCACATTGTAAATGCCCGTGGCTTTTTTGGCGATGAGCGCATCGGCGGCCATCAAAAAATCGTCCAGCACGCTGATGGAATTCGGCACTGAAATCACTTTCTTGTACTTAATAATTTTCGTGATGAAATTGCGCTCGCCCGGAATGCTATCAAACGGCATACGCAAGCGCAGTTGCAGCACCGCAAAATCTTTAAGCATGCGCTCACCCCACGCCTTGGTTCGGGAGTAATACGAGCCGGCGAAATTGGGTTCATCGTCTTCGCTGTAACCCACGCCATCTTTGTAGCCTTCGTACACGCATCCGCTGCCAATATGCACCATATAAACACCCAGTTCTTCGCATGCCTTAGCTAAAATAAGCGGAACCGTCACATTTCCAAACAGGGTTTCCATTTTATGATCCTCGCACCAATCCACGTTGGGCCGCCCCGTCTTCCCCGCGCAATTAACCACCACGTCCGGCCTCACCCGCTCCAGCTCCGCCTTCACGGCCGAAATATCTTCAATCCGCACATCCGAAATTTCCGCGCCATCAAAATACGCCTTGAACTTGTTCGCAATGTACCCCTTTCCAAAGATGAGCATTTTCATAGACTCGGAGTCTACACCAAAGCCTTCCCTGCTTCAATCGCTCCCGCCTATGTTATAATGTGCGCATGAAAACCGAAATCGCTGTTTTTGGAGGAGGATGCTTCTGGTGCACCGAGGCCATTTACCAAGCACTCGAGGGCGTAGTGGAAGTCTGGCCCGGTTACGCCGGTGGCACCACCCCGAACCCAAGCTACGAAGCTGTTTGCAGCGGCCGCACGGGTCACGCCGAAGCCATTAAAATCGCCTTCGACCCCACAAAAATTTCCTACCAAAACTTGTTGGCCGTCTTTTTTGGCACCCACGACCCCACCACCCTGAACCGCCAAGGCAACGACGTGGGCACGCAGTACCGCTCCATTATTCTCACCACTTCGCCCGAACAAAAAACCGCCGCCGAAGCCTACCTACAAGAAGCTCAAAAAGACGTGTCCGACCTCATCGTCACCCAAATCCAGCCGCTGGAAACTTTTTACGAAGCCGAAGACACTCACAAAAACTACTACGCACGAAACGTGCTGCAGCCCTACTGCCAGTTCGTGATCAATCCCAAACTCTCCAAACTCAAAGAAAAATTCCGCGAACTGCTTAAAGCTTAGAAAGCACCGCACCAAATTCCTCGTCCGTCGCCTGCTCACCATCCAAACACGCCGTGCGGTGTTCTTTCCAGTAAGGCAGCTCGTTCATATTTTTTCGGGTAACACGCTCCGCAAGCTCCTTATCCACTCCATCCACGGTGCTAAAAAACTGCACCCCTCCTTCAAAAATCGTGTCGCAATCTTTGGGAAGTCCACTGTCGCCAATGCAATAATCACACACGCCGCCCACCGCAGTTTCGGTTCCGAATCCATGCTCCGCATCCAGAGGCATTCCACAACTGATACAGGTTTTCATAAGAAGAGTGTTAAAAACTTAGAGATTATCCTCGAGCTCATTTAAAAAGAGGCCAATGTCTTTCGAACTCGTAACAAGCACATCGTATAGCTTATCGTTATCCAAAGCTACATACTGATGGGCCAATATGTTTCGAAACCCAGCCATATTGATCATCTTTTCCAGAAGCACTTTCGAAATGAGACCCGCTTCACTCAAAACCTCAAAATTCTCTTTGTATGTCATGGGCTTGCGAAGTCTTTTTTTGGAAAGGACCGCCTCAGCAAGATCAATGGTCGATTGAGTGAGCAAATAAAGCTGCCGCTCCAGCGCACGGAGTTTCATGTCGTCCGAAAGGATTTCCTCTTTGCTATACGTCTGAAAAGCATTCAAACCAAGCAGGTATTTCCGTACGGTGCTTATTTTGTTCTCCAAAACATGAGCAGCATTCATTTAAGCCTTGGTTAAGTTATTCATCCGCAGGCCTTCCCTAAAATCAAAATAATCATTCAAAATATATGGCTCCACCAAAAGTGAAAAGGGCTCTTCTTCAAACAGAAGCTTTCCTTCGGCAATGATGTCGTATTTCATCTCAGGCATATCGAGATCATTCAAAATCACCAAATCCACGGCATCCGTTTTGAGCGCCGATGTGAGTTCATTCAAAATTTCCAAGTGCAGCTGGCCGCGTCGCTCCTTCTTTTGTTCCTCAAGATAAACCGCAAAATCATAGTCGCTCAAAGGCCCCTCATCTCCCCGCCCCCTGGATCCAAACAAATAAACCAGCTTGATGCTGGGAAATTTTTCAGCGACTGATCGGGCAAGTTCTTGCATACACCAAGACTAGCACAGCAGAGTAGCCCTGACAAAATCAACTCAGGCTCGTACCCTTTACTTCAAATACAAATGCGTTAAAATCGGATCTTCTAAAAAAGACTCGCTTATGAAAGAATTAAATCTACGTGAACTCCTCGATCTGGCCGGAGAACACCATCCGGAGCTAGATCCTTTAATTCAGGAGGTACGAGGCCAATTGGATGAAGTGGAAACCATGCAGCCACGGCCTGACCAGCGAGTTCTTGCGGTACAAGAAGGAGTCGCTGCGTTGACCCAAGCCATTCACGCTAGCTTAGCACAAAGCAATTCTGTGGTTATATGTGTAGCCGGCCCAACCGGTTCAGGGAAAACAAGCGTGATCGCAGAAAAACTAGCAGCCGAAGTTTCAGACTCTCTTATACTCTCAACCGATCATTTTTATACAGGCGACAAAGCAATGATTGCGGCAAGCGTACCCAATTGGGACCATCCCGCTGCTGTCGATCTTGATTCAGCCAACAGAGTCATTATGGAGTTAGCCGCCGGTAGAAAAGCAGAGGCTCCGGTATACAGCAAGACCACCCATGAGCCGGACGGGACACAATGGATAGATCCACAGAGACTGATCATCGTCGAAGGCCTTTTTGTTTTGGACGGCAGAATCCAAGCAAGTCCCGGGATGGGTGTTTACGTACACGTTCCTTTCCTCGAGTGCATGAGAAGAAGAGTTCGCCGCGACGTACTAGAAAACAAACTAGCTGGCCGCACTTTAGAAACAGAACTTAAATATCTATGGGAAACCGTCCGTAGAATGCATTACGAACACGTCAAACCCACTGCAGAGTCAGCCGCTTGGATCATTACAAACGATTCAGCTCGGGTCTAGTGCCCTTTGTCGGGATCATGTAGAATGAAGCCATGTACAATTGGAATACCAACACAGCCGCTTTAAATAAAAACTCCGAAAAGTTCAAAATTTGGAGCCTGGAACAGGCCATCAACTTCGGTTTGAACGGAAAGAAAATAGCAAAGAAAGACGTGAAAAAGTACTTCTCCAAACTCATACTGGACCCATCGCGAGCAAAGTTCATTCAATTGCTACTCAATGGAAAAAATCCTCACTGAACGACAAATTGCTTTACTTGAAGAAATAGGGCGGCACCCTTTTTTAGTGAAAAATTTCTACTTGAGCGGAGGCACCGCACTCGCGGGTTTTTATCTCTTCCACCGTTATTCTGAAGATGGAGTTCACCTATTACCCATTCCCAAGGATTAAGACTGGTCAGAAAAAATTTGGCGTCGCCGTCGACAGCCTCTTAGACATTGCTGTGAACAAACTCTTCACCATCTACCAACGCTGCAAAGCACGCGATTACATTGATCTTTATTGTATTTGCAAAAAAGAAACCCTTTCAATCCACGATTTGATCAAGACAGCAAAAATCAAATTCGACTGGCACATAGACCCCATCCAACTCGGCACTCAATTTGTCAAAGCCACCAAAGCCGAAGATTATCCCCATATGATCCAAGATCTCGACAAAAAAGCTTGGCAAGATTTCTTCATAGAAGAGGCGAAAAAGCTTGGCCCAGATGTTTTAAAATAAAAACTGGCCCCTCGGATCTAGAACCCTAGTCGAATCAATTAGCTTTGGTGATTCACAAAACTCTGGAATCCTCCATACGCCATGCGATTCATGTCCAACGGCATTTCCATGTCTTTGTATTGATCTGGAGTCATTTCAGGATCAGCCATCACTTTGGCGTTCACTTCATCGCGGTGTTCGCGTGAGTTGAAAACGATAAACGAAAACACAGGCACTTCCTCTGCACTCGTTTTGAGCATTTCAGGAAAAGTCATCATCCTGCCCATGTCCGAATGGCCTTCGGGCATCTCCATTTGAGGAATGGATTTCCGCACCTGCTAAAGAAATCGCTTCCATTAACCCTGGACTGTATTTTGCTACTAGCTCTTGAACACGGTTTTCACCCAAATATTCTGCACCAGATTGAACAGCCTCATAAATCTCATCTGCCGATCGCTTTTTCGTAACGACCATGAGCTTGGCTGGAGCTACCACTTGCTTCAATTTGATCAATCTAGCTTTCATATGTTGGCTGGCCACTCGGGTCTAGTACCCTTTGGAAAAATAGTAAGATCGGAGAATTTATGATACAATAAAGAGAAATAATTTGAAAGATGCCTCCTGATAGAATCAGATGTCCAGCTTACGACGAAATACACTCTTTGTACCAAGGAAGGACGGATTACGTTGCGACAAGACCGGACCCAAAAATGTATGACACTGAGCAGATTGAAATCAAAAACAAAACGGTCTTGAGAGAACAGCTGGAAACATGGGGAACTACTTTGGCTCAAAACTATTCAGAAGTTACTGAAGATGCTCCTGGAGGATTGGGCGGAAGAATGGGCAGACCCGGCTGTGCAAAATGGGTGCCCTTAGAATATAAAGTTCTTGACCCAGACATCCCTCTTACCGCTTTTGCGGCGAAAACCTTTTTCACTCATGAAAATGGAGAAAAAAAAGAGGAACTGCATTTCTTCCTGTGGAAAAAAATTCCGAAAGCCAGTGATCCAACAGCTCTTATGGAGGAATTTAGATCTAGAGATTTTTACGATGAGGAAGTCGCATGCATTAGAGTAGAAGTGGGATCAGACCACTTCGAGGAGACTGAACCCGAACCCTATGCCGTTCGTCGCTACCGTGAACTCGGCACAGAACTCTTAAAAGGTGCAGAGGCCTTCGCACAAGTACGAGCAAACCAAATGGGCAAAAATATACAATTCATCATTCCGGGAAGACAGCTCGACACAGTATCTTGGGCATTAGAACAAGGGTACGCTGCAAAAAATCCATCTGAAGCAGAGAAACTCGATAAAGTCCTTACTGGAGATCCTTCTCTTGCTTTAGGAGAAGATGACTATTTCTTCCCTGCGGAGACTCCTCCCGAATCAAGAGGTGCAGACCACTACAGCAAACTTCAAAGAGAAGGAGGTGCCTTTGCTGTCTCCCTAGAAAAAACCATTGAGACCCAGGAACTGACAGACATAAGAAAAGGTCTACATGATGAGTTCATGCTCCAAATACCTGACAAAATTTAATGAAAAAGAAGAAACCAAAAAAAGAAATCTATGTTGATCCTCGTCATGAGGAACATTCTTTCGATTTACCCTTCTGGAGAGATAACAATAAATTGTGGGCACTGGATGTGCCGGTGGAAGTAATGGATATAAATGAACTTCTATGGATTTTAGATATTCCTTTTTGGGAGGATGAAGATGGAAATATTGTGATTACGCCAAACGAAGTTATAAACAATCTAGAGGCTTACCCGTATCATAGAGATAAAATCAAAGAATGTGACACGTCCTATCCCATCGATATTATGAAAAATAAAAAAGGGAAATGGCTCACTTTAGATGGACTTCATCGACTCGTGAAAATGTTTTTGAATAAAGAATCCAAAATCCGTGTCAGAAAAATACCGCCAGAGATTATTCATCTAACTGCTAGAGATGAGTAAGAACCTAAAACTCCTCAAATTTCTCCCTAGGAAAGTGGGTCATAGGCTTTCAAACTGCCCGTAATGGCTGGCCACTCGGGTCTAGTACCCTTGGGACTGTCTCATCTTACCTATTCTTGCCGTGAGACACAATTGTGGCATTTCAGGCTAAATGAGACATTTGAGACAGTATAAAAAGGAGGCGAAGTCACGGACTTGCTAAATTGGCTAAAAAGTTGCGGGGTAATCATCCTGACATGGTACCACTGACAATCCTAAAATTAGATCAAACTTCAAAACTTGATGCCACATGAAGAAGCAGTTTTATTGGTGGCTAAAGACACGCAGGGAAAAGTCATGGAACTCTTGGAATATAAGGACGTAGAGGAGGAACTAGTGAAAATCACCCTAATTCCTCCTCACTCAAAAATTTGATCCGAATTGCTACAACCTTAACAAATTCCGTTAATTTGAACTTTCGATTGAAGTGGTATGTGCAAGCATTGTCTTTTTACCAAAGCGATAGAAAAGAGAAGGGGTTAAGAATAATGAA